>OGCI01000439.1_pt1 | contig 48717 bp, 37 predicted proteins | sample 1570021 | NCBI WGS metagenome assembly OGCI01 (sample SAMN06264664, study PRJEB24512) | hot springs metagenome | isolation source: Hot spring water | place: South Africa: Tshipise | collected 2015-06-21
CGGTTCAGTAATAATAAATGTTTCATCATCACTATTTCAATACTAATATAGTGCGATTAGAACCAGGTTGGGGCTTAAAATCTTTATTTAGAGAAATATTTCAATACTAATATAGTGCGATTAGAACTACAAATTTAAATACAAATTTAGATACAAGAAAATCCAAATTTCAATACTAATATAGTGCGATTAGAACTCTGACAGCTTGATTGTTTTCTAAATCGAGATTACCATTTCAATACTAATATAGTGCGATTAGAACTAATAACGCCAATAACACCAGATACCAACTCAATTATTTCAATACTAATATAGTGCGATTAGAACTTCGATAAACAATCTGAACATTCTAACTTTATACAAATTTCAATACTAATATAGTGCGATTAGAACTGGTTTAAAAAAATAACCCCGGCCGACCTAACGGAATTTCAATACTAATATAGTGCGATTAGAACCGTTTGTGTCATCAAGCACTCTGCAGTATATCTTGATTTCAATACTAATATAGTGCGATTAGAACCTATCAAAATTAACAAAATCTTATCGATTAATCAATAGTTTATACTATTTTTTTTCTTTAATATTATTGTCGACCGCTGATTATGTATTTTTGTTAGCCTCTCGACAAATATCGAATATATCGATATTTCAGCCTAATTTTCAAATAACTTACCCTTTTATTCTATAATATTGTTTTGAATTTTTTCGAGTTCGACAATTATAATTTTCTTTTCTTTTCTACAAAAAGTTCGATGTATACTTGCTTTTATCCACTCCTACTATTTCTCGATTTAAATATTTATTTGTGCTCATTTTATACACAATTATTGAATCTTCTTCTTTTTTCATTATTTTTTCTGCAAAATGTAAGTATTCCATCAATTTTGCTTCGGTTGTTTCGCCCTCGAATACTGAGTTCTGTATCCAACTAAAGTACTGTCGTGTTAGTTTTAACATTTTGCCCACTCGCTTTTCCCCAACATCATAGACTACGATACAATACATTTTTACCACCAGATTTTGAATGGTTCATAAATTTTGTCGCCCAACAAATGTTTAATCAACTTGTAACATTCCAATCTTATTATTCTGCGGTAGGAGACCTCTTTGTTGATTGTTTTGTGTTTAATTACAGTTTTCATTTTCTCGTCGAATTCTTTTACTACTTCTTTTCGTCCATTTTCTTTTAAATATACTCCATTAAATTTTGTTTCAAAATCATTGGTCTGGATTTGTTTATTATTAATTAATTTAAATATGATTCTATCGGCAAAAATTGGCTTGAATATTTCTGCTATATCCAGAGCCAAGGAAAATCTTCGTTCACTTGGTTCGTGTAAATAAGAGATTGTGGGATTGAGCTGAGTTTTGTATATTTCCGATAATATTGATGTGTAAACGAGCGAATTAGTAAACGAAATTAAAGCATTAATGGGATTAGATGGTGGATGGAATTTTCTTGTAAGTATAGCAAATTCCTTCCCAATGATTTTTTCGAAAGTAGAATAATAGATTTTTCGAATGCTTCCTTCCAAACCCATTAATTCGGGAACTTTTTGAATGTCTTTGATATTATTGCTTAATCGCTCAATTTCGTTTATTTCTGAAATCAAATCAACTTTTCTGCTATTGTAATACTTCAAATTCTTAATAATATTGTAAATAGCTCCTTCCACAAATGATTTTGCAATTTGTAATCGTTTTGTATTATTCGAATAGAATTTTACTTGATTCACCAGCAATTTACCGCTTAATAAGTACTCACGTGGATAAAATGTACCTGAGTAAAAACCATAATAGTTAAAAAAGTGGATAGGTATATTCTTTTGAGTACAAAAATCTATGAACTTCGTATTAAACGAAATTTCTGTCATTACATTGAATGTTTCTATCTCGTTTATTGGTAATACAATTTTATTTTTTGAATCTGTTTCGTCCAAATCCGAATCCATTGATAATAGCAACTCATCATCAATGTATTCATTTTCGTTATACTCGTATTCTTTAAAAGGTACGAAAAATATCGTATTATCTTTTCTTTTCAATTTTCCGGGTGTAAATATATAAAAATTTCGCTTCATACAAAATCAATCAAATATAACATAATTCGTAATAACTGCAATTTTTGCAAAAAGGTTTATTAATTGGTTTCGGCGGCAAATCGCTGGATATAATTTCTTTGATTTCAGTAATATAAGTTTGTATTTTCTTGGAATCTTCCTCCGAAAAACTAACTTTAATTTTTTGACGGAGCAAGGGATAATCAATATCGCCCGAGACATCATTAATACCAATTTGATTTAACACGAAGATATAGAATTTAACCTGCCAGATATGAGTTTCCTCCATTTTGGAAGATTTTTTCACCTCGTGAATAACTTTGTTTTTTGCATCATAAAAATCAAGGACAATATCAAATTCATCATTGTGGATACGAATTTCGTGCTGTTGTCTTTCATAAGTGGAATTTGAGATAAACCTTCCAATATCGACATTCTCGGAATTATGCTCCATATTAATATTATGAGCAAAAAGCCAGAGATGACGAGGGCAATGAAAATAATATGAAATATGGGTTCCTGTTATCATTATATAATGTTATTTATCTCTAACGTCTGATTGAAACCGTAGCCGTATGAATATATTTGTTCCCAATGCGTTAAATAAAAATATCCATTTTTAAATTCACCATAATTTTGTAATTTATTATTATTTATATTTAAGTACATACTAAATACAAACTGCGAGAGTATTGTGTTTATAATTTTTAATTCAGTTTTATTTTTCAAAAAGTCTTCTCTATCTCTATCTTGTTTAATCAATTGTTCATAAAAAGAAAATAATTTCTCACCGCAAATCTCTTCGTCATCATCAAAATAAATTTGATTGTCTTTTAAAAAAGCAATTTCTATGTCAGAAAAAAAACTGATTGGAATTTTCAAAGGAACAAAAATTGATATAGTATTATTATCAATCAATTTAAAATTCCTTTTAACTTCCTTATATTTAAGCAATTTGATATATTTCAGAAAAGAGGATAAATTTTCGGCAAAAATTTGATTATTATAAGAGTTAATATTTGAAAATACATGAGAATAATATTTATCAAATTCTTTTGAAATCAAGAATTCATTCAATTGGTTTCGGTCTATTTTCTTTTGTTCATCAAACCTTAAATCATTTTTATAAACAAATTTTGCACTTCCTGAATCAAAAAGATAAACAATACAATTTGTTTTTGACGCATTGCGATTAATTCTGCCAGCAAATTGTTCATCAGAGTCGATTAACGAAATATCCTTGAATCCAATATCCATATCAATATCCAACCCGGCTTCAATTACTTGTGTTGCGATCAGTAATAATTTTCCACTTTTCGTGCTCGACTTCAAGTATTTGATAATTTCTAATCGCCTTGGTTCTAACACAGTCCCATCAATGTAAATTATTTCAAAATCAGAAAAATTACTATTGCTATGTATAAAGTTATAAAAGGAATTAGCTGATTTTTTAGTAACAAATTCAACTAAAGTAAGTACGCGACCATTTAAATTGTAGTATTCATTTACTTTATCGAGAACAAATTCAGCCAAATTTTTATCACCATAAACTGAACCTTCAGCAAGTAGATCAAAGTTAAATGAAACTCTTTGTGAGAAATTCGGATTGGTAAAATATAAATCCTTGTTCTGAACTAAATAAATAAAATTGTCCTGCTTTACATTATTCGAACCACTAATAATTAACTGACTGATTTTTGGAAGTGTTGCTGACATCAACACAAAAGTGATATTGAATAAATCAGAAAAAGTATTAATAAAATAATTCAACTTATCCCATTCAGATGGCGTGTAGGATTGAAGCTCATCAATAATTACAATAGAATTTGCTAATCGATGAAGAAGGTAGTTTTCTTCCTTTTCGTTAGAAACAATTGAGTTGAAAAATTTAATATGGCTCATCAAAACAATTGGGAAATTCACAAATAAAGCATCGATATAATTTTTTTTCAATGAGCCATAGAAATCATCCTCGGCTCGATCCTTTTCGAAAGGTGCTTTAGAATGAATTTGAGTTATTTCTGCTGCAGATAATTTGAAATTGTTTTTAATTGTCGTAAATGTTTGAGTGATGAGAGAAACAAATGGAAAAATATAAAAAATTTTTCTTATATTATTTCTATTTTTTAAAAGTTCTGAAATTAATAACAATGATAAATTAGTTTTCCCACTGCCTGTGGGGGCTTCTATGTAAAACAATTTGCTATTAGAGCTTTGTCTAAAATTACTTATTACCTCTGCTGAAAGTTTTTGACGAATTAAGTTAAGATTTTTGTTCGATACTTCTGATAGATTTTCGAAAGACAAATTCGCAAAAAAATCAAGATTGTATTTCAATTGCTTGTTATACTCGATGTTATACACTCCTTCGATAATTTTTGATTTTAATTCATTATTCATTATGCCGTAATCTTGTACTGATAAATCGAGCATAAACTCATTTGTTGCTAAATAATCGGCAGCTGTTAGTAATGATGAATTAAGTTTCAAAAGAATATAGGCAATACTTGTATCTGTACAGTCTTTTTTAAAATCAGATAATTTATCTTTGTTATTTAAAAAAAATATTAATTTCGTTGTATCAAGAAAACTTACACTTTCGAATCTTTGTGTAAAATAATTAAAATTTTTTAAAAAAAGTTCATTTATTTTGAGATCTAATGCATCATCTAATGAGCTATGATGTTTGTAAATTGAATGAGAGAAAATACATACATAAGTATATAATAATTTTTGTTCTTGATTGGAAAAAAAAGAAGATATTTTGTTTAAAAAATACGATAAAAAAAGATAATAACTTAGAATAGAATGTTCACTCCCTATGCCGTGTTGAACAAAAGGGAAAGATGGGTTTCCCATCTTTTCCCTTTGAAAATTAGGATTGATTTTACCAAAGTCGTGAAAATAAATTGATGCAGCAAAAAGCATTTTAATGTAATTCTGAATTTCTATTTTCTCGACTGAAAATAAGTTGATTACTTCCTTTGTTATTAAATTGTCAATTATCGGTTCTAATCCATTATTTTCAACAATTTTCAAAAAGTACTTCATTACTAATTCGGTATGAGCTTTTAAGGTTTCTTTTTTATCTTGTTTTAAATGAGAGAAATACAAATCCCTTTTTTGGAGATTATCTAACAAGTAAAAGGGAAAATGCTTCAATATTTCATCAAATGTTTCCATCATATTAATTGAATAATTGTTTTGTTTGAAATTACGTTTTTTGAATTGTTACTTTCAAATAGTTCATATAATTCATCTATTTTTAAACTATTTGAGAATAATGCATTTGTATAAACAAATTCTTCCAATTCATAATTGCCCGTAATTTTGCTGAAACCAATTGGTAATCTTTCGAAATATAAGAAAAAGTATTGTTTTTCATTTAAAAAGTCATCAACTCCATCATTAAGTAAGTGATTTTTGATAAAATCATTTTTACGAAAGATAGAATTAATAGAGTAACTTGATGTATGTTCAAATTTAGTTGCTATGTATTCTTTTGGTTCTTCCCAAGTTAGTTGAAAATCGTTCTTTCCCAAATATGGGATATAAACTGCCTCTTTGTTTTTCAGCATATCAAAAAGCTTGGAAGCATATTCGTTATTCAAAAGAACATATACCCTATACTTTGGTGCAATAAGTGTTTGCTCTTTGATTATTAAGTTACCCCCCTCCTCTTTATTTGCATAACCCACACTGTTATTATATGTAATAACTGTTTTTTTGAAATTTCCGTTCAAAGAGTTGAGAGGTTCTATACCAACTTTAATGTCCTTAAATTTTTCGATATATTCTTGTATATTGGCTTTATTAATAAATGCTTGATAATACCCACCTAAACCCAAAATTGCACCAAATATTCCCAAGAGAGCCGGTTTGTGCAAGAAATTATATGTTAAATAAATACTATCATTTATGTCGTTTTTCTTTAAGAAACCAAAAGTTGCTTTAAAATCAACTGATGCGATCTTGTTTTTCTCCATATTCATTTTCAGATCTCTTGATTGTTCAAGATATTAAAATGTTTTGTAATACTACCTTTCGGACAACCAATAATTTTTGTTGTTATGGGATTATAATATATTTCTATTGTTTCTATATCTTCTTCGATCTCTTTTAGAGTTGTTTCTACTTTTGAACAATCAATTATCGCAGTCTCTCCATCTCGGCTAACATTAATGAGTTCTGTAAAACTTGGTAGCACTTTCTTTGACCCTTCTGTTAACTGCACCCAGATTGTAGCTTCGTTTTCTGAGCCAATTTTTCGGGAGGAATCAAGTGCAGTTACGGCTCTGTTCATAGCTTCTTTTAATTTATCGATATCTTCGGCCGACAAACAAAGCATCTCATTATCTGGTTTTCCTTGATTAATAATATTATAAAATTCTTCTGTATTTTTCGGATTAATTGAAAAGTGGAACACATAATGCCCTTCTTTTAGATTAGTTTGGTTGCCAAGTGTTGACATCTCTTTTTCTTCTTTTTCTTCTTTTTCTTCTTTTTCTTCTTTTTTTGAATTTCTGAAAGGAGATAAAATATCCTCATTGTAAATATCGTTTTCTGGAAACTTATTTACACCGTGGTTAACTTGAACTGGTCCGTGAATTGAAATATTGGTATTACCAGCAAAAGTAGCACCAAATAATCTAATATCCAGGGCAGTCAAAAGTTTTTCAAGTACAGCTTTACGATTGATTTCATTCTTCTTTTCTTTTTTAGGGAAATCACCAAAAATACTTTGATACGTTTCGTCCAAACTTAATGGATTTAGATTTTCATTAAATCTTTTGATGTAAAAAATAATGCTATTTGGCAAGTTTTTCCTAAAATAGTCTTTAATCGCATATTTTAATGCTTTATCGGTAGAATATACCACACCATCCGGTAGTGTTCGTGGATTGTGTGTAAAATCTGCATTGAAATTTGAATTGATAGATTTGACAATAACTGCACCAAATACTCTGTTTTTGAATTCTTGTAACATAATTAAACTCCTTCATTTTTTGTTGATTCAAATAATTGTGAATTAGAAAAATAACCAGCTAAAAATAGCGGAAGTAAATCTTTAATTTTTGTTTGTGTTTCCCAACCGAGAACCTCACTTGCTAGTTTTTGAAATTTTTTGGTTCCGTAAGGAAGTTTGTGCTTGTATTTATCGATACCCCGTGCAATTGCAACTTTGAACAACTCTGGTTCATTTTTAGAAATAAATGGTTCCATCAATGCGTGAGTTTTATTAGCAGCTTCGCTCTGGTAGATTAAGTAATAAACGAGTTGTCCCGCTGAATAAGCAAATTCTTCATCATTTTCAATGTGAACATCGGGATAGTTAAGCAGGCTTTTCAATTTTTCCTGTAATGGTAGGATTTTAGAACCCATATCCTCACCTCCAAAGTTTTTGTTTAATGAAAAAAATATATTGAGTTTATCTTTAATATTGATATCTTTTGTATGTTGTCCGTTTTTATATTCATCGTGTTTGACATCATCAAGAATTCCCGAAATCAAAATATCCTGAAAGACCTGATTTGATATGGCATTATGTTTTGATTTGTAAATATAATCATAAAATGCTTTTCGATATTTCATTACATTTAAATATGTAGTTTTTGTCATATATTTTGAATCGAATTTAATATCATCAAAATATTTTAAAGAATATTGCAATTCTCCATTTTTACCTTCCTTAACTTTTTGAATTAGTACATTATTGAAAGTTTTATGAACTACAACTGATTCGAATTCAAAAACATCTTTAATTGAATTTTCTTTTATTTCTTTGAAAAAATATGTTATGATCTTGAAATCATCCAAAAAGAATTTGAACAGTGGCACATAATCGAAATCTTTAATTTCGAGACCTTTGTAGTTACTCCAAAATATCAGATAAAAATTTGAAAGATCCCTATTATTGTCTTTGATTAATTTTTTTATTATTTCACTAAATTTGATAACTTTATCTCTGTTATAAAGTGTAACTACAACTTCATTTAATTCATTTTTATCAATATTTAATTCATTTTTATCAATAAAAATAGGAAGTGGATTCGGAAGTTTCTTGTTTTCAAGCATTCTTTTAAAATTATGCAGGTGCTTGTGAATTGAAAGTTCAAATCTACTATTAACTTTAAAATTTGAAGTTTTATGGGATATGAAGGGCTTTTTATCTTCACCAAAAGTAGTAAAAAAAGATGTCATTCCATATGTAGTCTCTTTTCCATTTTCGGTTGACTTAATGTTAATTTTATCATTTTCTACTAAAAAAATCTTATTTTCTATATATAATTCATATGCCTTTCTCAGGGTGTTAATATCTTCGTCGAAATATATTTTTATTTTATCTTTATCTTTTAGATTATCAATTATTGATAAATCATCTAATAGTGAGTTAAAATTATTCACAAGGAACTTTTCAATAAGTTTTATTCTGTTAATTTCTTGTTCTGTAAATTTCAAGCTATCATCAGTTGCTTTTAATTTTAAGATATTTTTGAAATACACGGGTATTTTTTTTAAAACATTTCCCTTTTTATAATTTTCTTTATTAAAAAAAAGTGTATATGGGTTAACAGAAAGAATTTGCATTTTTCCCTTTCCACCTATATCCATAGCTTTGTTGTTCGAAATCCAATTTGAGTAGTAATCCCTCAACCCAAATTCGCAATATTTGGGTACATCTTCTGGTTTTGTTTTCTTGTTTATATTCCAATGTTCGTACTTTTCATAGTTTCCTTGAGCATCTAATTTTATCCAAATATGCAATCCTTTCGATGGCTCCAATTTTTCTGTCATATAATGTTCATCAATACATTTAATAAAGTTAACAATTTCAGTAATCATATATTTCTCCTTAATTATTATTAATTATTATTAATTATTATTAATTATTATTAATTATTAATTATTAATTATTAATTATTAATTCTCTCTATCATACCAAAACCGAGGCTGTTTTTTTCGCCTATCCCGCAATAATATGCAACTTTTTGCATTTCTGGAGTTGCTTCTATTAACAGATTACACATATAGCCTTTCACTTTGATACCTCCATTTTTTCCTTCTTTTATTGAAATCAATTTAGATTTCACAAAATTTTCTGCAATTTTCACTTTAAGATATTCAGTATAATTTTCACCTTTAATTAGCTTATATTTTTTTAACAAATTTTTCTCAATTTGTGCAGAAAAAATCTCATCGCCGGGAGTTAAGTATTTGATTTTTTTCTTGTTGTCTTCTATTTGCTGAATGGAAACAGATACTGGTGAAATTGTTTTATATTTTATTTTGTTCTCAATAATTTCATTTTCTTGAATTTCAATACTTGAAATAAAAAATTTGACATTATTCTCATCGAAGCAAAGTTCAAATTGCGCCTTTTTTAAGACTCCTGCAACAAAAACCTTAACGAGATTAGTCTCTACTGGTGCTGAAAAATAGAAATTAGCATCTCCATTTACAATAATCATTTTTCCTTCCAACTCGTAATTCTGAAAATTTAAGTAAGAAAAGTTAAATAATTTAAGTTTTCTACCTTTATCATCTTGAAATCCATAGTTATGTAGCCATTCTGCTATACTTTCTGAACCTCGATGAAAAATCTTATAAACAGAAGATGACATTTGATATTGATAATTAATTGGTAACGAAAAAAAATTTTTTTCAGGCACAAGTATAATTTTAAGTCGCATACTTATAATACCTAATTATTTTATGAAAAATATTTCAAAAAACACGAGATAAGAAACAAGCAGAGCAAATAAAGCATCAAATAACAACTCAATCGAAGCTATAACGTCAATTTTCGTCGCTTATAAAACAACAACTATATTTTTTTTATAAAGATAATAATTTTAAAAATAAATTACAACAATTTTTTATAAATATAAAAGCCCTCAATAAATAAGGGCTTTTATATAAAATAGTAATGATTTTAATTTTTTTTATGGCACTATCCTATATATCATTCTTGGGAATGGTATTGTCTCTCGGATGTGAGCTGCACCTGTTATCCATTTTACAGTACGTTCTACACCCAAACCAAATCCACTATGTGGAACCGAACCATACTTGCGCAAGTCTAAATACCATTGGAACGCCTCAAGCGGTAGATTATGCTCGACAATTCTTTGATAGAGAGCATCGTAGTCATCTTCGCGCTGGCTGCCTCCAATAATTTCTCCGCTTTTTTCTGGGGCAAGCATATCCATTGCTAAGACAACTTTTGGATTTTCAGGATCGCGTTTCATATAAAATGCCTTTGCTTCAGCTGGATAGCGATGTATTATACAAGGTTTGTCGAATTGTTCCATAATTGCTTCTTCTTGAACTGCACCGAAATCTTCTCCCCAAGGAAATGGCAAAATATCAACTTCTTGACCGTCAATTTTCTTTTTAAGCGGGATGTTGTTTTTATGCAGCCAATCTACCGCTTCAGTATAGCTCATTCGATAAAATGGACGCTTTATTTTTTCTAACTTAGTTGTATCGCGTTCCAGCACCTCAAGTTCTTTCTGACAGGTCTTCAAGCAATAGCGGACTATGTATTCGACGAGATCTTCTGCTAAATCCATATCATCGTTTAAATCAAAGAAAGGCATTTCGGGTTCAACCATCCAAAATTCTGTCAAATGTTTACGAGTTTTCGAACGCTCAGCGCGAAAAGTTGGACCAAATGTATAAACTTTGCCCAAGGCCATACACGAAGCTTCCGCATAAAGTTGACCTGATTGCGATAGATATGCGCTTCCTAAATCAAAATACTTAGTTTCAAACAAAGTTGAAGTACCTTCGCAAGCGCTTGGAGTAAGAATTGGCGAATCCATCAATTTGAAACCATTGCCATCAAAAAAATCACGAATTGCTTTAATTACAGCTGCTCGAACACGCATTATTGCCATCTGTTTAGACGAACGCAACCACAAATGACGATTTTCGAGCAAAAATGCATCGCCATGCTCTTTCGGTGTGATTGGATAATCTTTTGCTAAATGATATATCTTCAAATCAGTAACATCTATTTCAAAACCTCCCGGTGCTCTGTTGTCTTCCCTTACAGAACCAGTTAGAGATATGCTCGTCTCCTGTGTTAATCGTTTAGCATTTTCAAATATTTCTTCCGAAACATTTCCTTTGAAAACAACACATTGAACAAAACCGCTCCCATCTCTTAACATAATGAATACAAGCTTTCCTTTCTCTGTCTTATTATGAACCCAGCCATTTAGAGTAATAGTTTCACCAATATAATCTTTTAAGTTTTCGATATTTTTGTAACTTTTGTAACGAGATTCCATAAATAATTCCTTAATATGTTTCTATTCAAAAGAACAATTTGCAAATATAAGCAAAACTATATTAATATAACAAAAGTTTCAGCGAGTAAAATTTAGATTCAAAGAATATATTAAAAAAAAGTCATTCGTGAAAATATCTGCAATTTAAATTCAAGGTTTTCATTATATTTTTGATTTAGAATAGGATAAACTATTAACTAAAAATTAATTTTTGATGAATTACATTAAAAATATAGGATTATCAAGGATTTTTCAGAATATTATTTTTGGTTATTAATGATAATTAATGCTATATTAGCAATAGAGAATTTTATCTCTAATATGAATTAAATAGTTTGGATGGAACTAAAGTAAAATAATAAAAATGATGAAAATTTTATTAAAATATAGCTGAAACTTATTTTGTTGATTTATTTTGTAATTAGAATTATTCACAAACAAAGGATTGTTTTCTATGTCCCTTGAAAAATGTCCCGAATGCTCAAAAGAGCCAACAGAAGATGAACTTTTGGCTCAATTTGAAGAAATTCTTGATGGTTATGTCGAAAAACCTGGTGGATTAATTCCTGCTTTGCAAACTGCACAGAAATTATTTGGCTACCTGCCGAAACGAGTGTTACAGCTTATTAGTATGAAACTTGATATTCCTTACAGTGAAGTTACGGGAGTTGTAAGCTTTTATTCATTTTTCACAACAGTTCCAAAGGGTAAATATATGGTTAGAGTATGCCTGGGAACTGCTTGTTACGTTCGTGGTGGAAAAGATGTTCTGGCATCTCTCGAAAAGGAACTTGAAATTGGTGTAGGTGGTACAACACCTGACGGATTATTCTCTATTGATGTTGGACGTTGTTTTGGTGCGTGTGGTTTAGCCCCTGTAATAATGGTTAATGATGAAACTCACCAAAGAGTAAAGCCTGAAAAAGTCAAAGAGATTATTGATTTCTACCGCGATATTGAAATGACAATAATTAAGGAGAAAGCAGGATGATAAAAGCAGATAAAATAAAAAGCGTAGAAGAATTAAGAAAAATCGGCGATGCCGTTAGAAATGAGAATTTAAAAATTGGGAACGAAATTGCTGATAAAATATTAGTTTGTGCTGGCGGTGGTTGTATTGCATCTGGTTCGCTAATGGTAAAAGCAGCTATACAAAAAGAGCTAAAAGAACACGGCATCGATGACAAAGTTCTTCTTGTTGAAACTGGTTGTTTGGGACCTTGTTCACGTGGTCCAGTTATTGTAACAGCAAAAGACAAAATTTTTTATCAAGGTGTTTCACCAGAAGATGCCAAGGATATTGTTGGAAAGCATCTTTTAAAAGGCGAAATTTTAGAACATCTCTGTTGGAAAGACGAATCTACCGATAAACCTGTTCCAGTTATTACAGATATAGATTTCTTCCGTCGACAGGTGAAGATAGTTCTGAGAAATTGTGGTGAAATTAATCCATTAAGCATTGAAGAGTATATTGGGAAAGATGGCTATCTTGCTTTGGCTAAAGTAGTTACAGAACATAGCCCTGAATATGTCATCAATGAAATGAAAAAATCCGGTCTTCGTGGTCGCGGTGGCGCCGGCTTCCCTACTTGGCTTAAATGGTCATTTGCTCAAAATAGCAAAAGCGATGTTAAATATATGCTTTGCAATGCTGACGAAGGTGACCCTGGAGCCTATATGGATCGTTCTATTTTAGAAGGTGACCCACATAGTGTTATTGAAGGAATGGCTATTGGTGCTTATGCTATTGGTGCTTCACAAGGTTATGTATATGTACGAGCGGAATATCCTTTGGCAGTTGAAAGACTTCAAATTGCAATTAATCGGGCAAGAGAATGTGGTATTTTAGGCAAAAATATCTTTGGTAGTAATTTCTCTTTTGATATTGAAATCAGAATGGGTTCTGGTGCATTTGTATGTGGTGAAGAAACTGCATTAATTCATTCGATAGAAGGTAGACGCGGTGAACCTCGTCCTCGTCCTCCATTCCCTGCTGAAAAAGGATTGTGGGAAAAACCATCTGTTTTAAATAACGTTGAAACTTATGCAAATGTTCCAGTAATTCTATTGAAAGGCGGCGAATGGTTTGCACAATTTGGAACCGAAAAGAGCAAAGGAACAAAAGTATTTGCTCTTGCTGGAGCAATAAATAATTCCGGGCTTGTAGAAGTTCCTATTGGAACACCTCTTGGTGAATTGATATATGACATAGGCAACGGTATTCCTAACGACAAAAAATTCAAAGCTGCACAAATTGGCGGTCCTTCGGGAGGTTGCGTCCCCAAACAACATTTGAATGTTCCACTCGACTATGAATCGCTAAACGAATTAGGCGCGATAATGGGATCAGGTGGATTAATCGTAATGGATGAAGACACCTGTATGGTTGATGTCGCTAAATTTTTCCTCGAATTTGTTCAAGATGAATCTTGCGGGAAATGTGTTCCTTGCCGAGTAGGGACAAAGCGAATGTTGGAAATATTAGAAAGAATAACAGAAAAAAAAGGACAAGAGGGCGACATCGAACTTCTAATAGAATTAGGTGAACAAATCAGAGATACATCACTTTGTGGTTTGGGACAAACTGCACCGAACCCTGTATTATCAACAATTCGACATTTTAGGCACGAGTACGAATCGCATATCTTGAAAAGACATTGCGAAGCAGGTGTCTGCCGTGGTCTTGTTCGTGCTCCGTGTCAGAGCGCTTGTCCAGCTGGAGTGGATATTCCTGGATTTGTATCTCTCATTGGAGAAAGACGTTATGCAGAAGCATTACGCTTACATAGAGAACGTAATCCTTTTGCTGCTGTTTGTGCACGTGTTTGTTTCCATACTTGCGAGGATAAATGCAGGCGAGCGACTCTTGACGCACCTGTTTCGATACGCGCTTTGAAAAGATTTATGGTAGATCAAGAAATCACTATTCAGTTGCCAGAAGTTCATGAAAATGATAAAAACGCTAAAACAAAAATTGCAATAATTGGTGCAGGTCCTGCTGGTTTGTCTTGTGCATATTTCCTTGCACGTCTTGGTTATCGCCCACACGTTTTCGAATCTGAACAGCGACCTGGTGGTATGTTGGTTCAAACTATTCCAGCTTACAGACTTCCAAGAGAAACATTGGCGCGTGAAATTCGTATGATTGAAAATATGGGCGTTGATATTTTGACTGGTAAAAAACTTGGAGTTGATTTCACCCTTTCAGATCTAGTTGAAGACGGTTATAAGGCTGTTTTCCTTGCAATAGGTAATGCTGGAAGTATTAACTTAGACATTAAAGGTTCAGAAGCAAAAGGGGTTACTACTGCAATGGAATTTTTGAGAACGTATAATTTAAGAGGATCTGTACCAGTTGGGAAAAATGTTGTCATTGTAGGTGGTGGAAACGCTGCATTCGATGCAGCACGTTCAGCAATTCGTCTAGGAGCTGAAAAGGTAACAGTAATTTATAGGCGCAGTCAGGATGAAATGCCAGCTTATGTTGAAGAAATTGATGAAGCATTGCAAGAAGGCATCACTCTTATGCCGCTTACAAATCCAGAGGAAATCTTAACTGAAAACGGGAAAGTTGTTGGTATGAAATGTACACCTATGAAACTTGGTGATTTCGATCGTTCTGGACGTCGCAGACCTATTAAAGAAGAGAAAACTTTTGTTGTTGAATGCGATCAAGTTATTTTAGCAGTTGGACAAGCGATAGAAAACCCTGAAATTTTTGAGAAAATAAAGCTAAAAATGAACAATAACGAAAATATTATAGTTGATCCTGTTACTCAACGAACATCTATTCCGTGGTTATTTGCTGGTGGCGATGTTGCCGTTGTTGGTAATTCAGATAGAACCGTTATAGAAGCAATTGCTGCTGGTGAACGAGCCGCAGTTGGTATTGATACATACTTAACGGGAGAATTTCATGCTTTCTGGCGAGAAGAAAAACCTAACGATACATTATTCGATCCAGATGCCGATCCAGCACCATATCCACGTGTAAAAATGCCACTTCTATCTGTTGATAGAAGAAGAAATAACTTTAACGAAGTAGAACAATCTTACACCGAAGCCGAAGCAATTCGCCAAGCTAAGAGATGTTTAAGATGTGATTATGGACATTAATTGGAGTATAAAATGATTACATTAAGCATAAATAACATTAATGTTGAAGTTCCAGAAGGGACAACAGTTTTAGAGGCAGCCAAAAAAGTTGGAATAAATATTCCAACCTTATGCCACTTTGAAGGTAAAAAGCCTCTTGGTGCTTGTCGTGTTTGTCTTGTAGAAATAGAAGGTGGACGAGCACTTGCAGCTTCTTGCTCCACTCCTGCAACAAACGGGATGAAAGTGTTTACTAATACTAAAAGAGCTCGTCTTGCAAGAAAAACAGTCGTTGAACTATTACTATCTGAACATAACGGAGAATGCAAAACTTGCGATAGAAACAACGATTGTGAATTACAAAATTTAGCCTTCCAAATGGGCATTGAAGATATACGCTTAAAAGGTGAAGTTGCTAAACCTCATATTGATAAATCAACACCCGCATTAGTGAGAGACAATGGGAAATGTATTAAATGTCGCCGCTGTGTAACAGTTTGTAATGAAGTTCAGGCAGTTGGCGCGTTGTTCCCACAAGGAAGGGGCTTTTCTTCGATGATCAGTCCTGCTTTTATGTCAGATTTAGACACAGTTGCTTGTGTACAATGCGGACAATGTGCAGCAGTTTGCCCTGTTGGAGCTATTTCGGAAAAAAACCATATTGATGATGTTTGGGAAGCCCTTGACGATCCTACAAAAATGGTTATTGTACAAACTGCACCCGCAATTAGAGCTGCTCTGGGCGAATGTTTCGATTATGAACCTGGAACATTGGTTACTGGAAAAATGGTTACAGCTCTGAAGCAGTTAGGTTTCGATAAAGTTTTTGACACAAATTTTACTGCTGACTTGACTATTATAGAAGAAGGGACCGAATTGCTGATGAGATTAAAAGATAAAATTGTAAACGGGAAGAAGGTAGCTCTACCACAATTTACAAGCTGCTCGCCCGGTTGGATAAACTTTGTCGAATATTTCTATCCGGAGTATACTGATAATTTATCAACTTGCAAATCGCCCCAACAAATGTTTGGAGCTTTAGCAAAAACTTACTATGCAGAAATGCTGTGTAAAGATATTGATGAAATTGTGGTTGTATCTGTTATGCCTTGCACAGCGAAGAAATTTGAATGCCAAAGAGAAGAAATGAATGCAAGCGGGATTCAGGATGTTGATTATGTATTGACTACCCGTGAATTAGCAAAAATGATCAAACAAGCTGGTATAGATTTCACCTCTCTTCCAGATTCTAAAATGGATTCACCGTTAGGGCTCTCCTCAGGTGCTGCTGATATTTTTGCTAATACAGGTGGCGTTATGGAAGCAGCAATTCGTACTGTCTATGAAATTGTTACAGGAAGAGAATTACCGCTTGAAAATTTGCACGTCGAACCGCTTATGGGATTAGAAGGAGTAAAAACAGCTTCTTTGAAAATCGAAGGAACGCTACCCGATTGGTCATTTTTGGAAGGAGTTGGATTAAAAGTTGCCGTTGCCCATGGATTATCAAATGCAAGAAAACTCTTCAGCTCAATTGAAAATGGAGAAGAATACCATTTTGTTGAGGTAATGACTTGCCCCGGTGGATGTATTGGAGGCGGTGGACAACCACGATTTACAGATGATACAGTTCGTCAGAAACGATTAGCGGCTATTTATGCAGAAGATGAAGGAAAAGAAATTAGAAAATCTCACGAAAATCCAGACATAAAACGCCTGTATGAACGCTATCTTGGTAAACCACTTGGCGAGACATCACATCATCTGCTCCATACACATTACAAAAAGAAAGAAATCTTTAAATAAGCACAATTTGTTTTAGTTTGCGAAAAGAGGCTGTTTTATTAAACTATTGAACAGCCTCTTCTTATTTGTAAAAATTGAAAAGTTATTATTTCATAAAATGGTTAATTTCATTAACATCATTTCTTAAATTTGGAAACATATTAAATTATTGAGTTTTATTAGTATTTTATAACTTATTCATTTTGAAATTAATATATTCATAATTAAATTTGTAGTTTGTATTGCAGGTTATTGAAAATAATAGCAATTAATTATTATAAAAATTAGGAGACGTTGTATTAATGGGAACTTTTGAAAGAATTAGGAAAATTTCACCTTATGCACTGGCTGCTTTTGTAGTTATTTTTGTTGGTTTTATGGTAGCAAGTGATGCGGATATTTCCACACTTTTGCAACAAGGCAGCAACCCTCAGACTGCAGCAATTGCTTATATTAATGGTGAAAAAATCCTCTATAAGGACTTTCAGGAAAGAGTAGAACAAGCAATTGAACAGCAAAGAGCTCAAATGCAAAACCCCGAAGCTGAAATTGACCAAAATCAGATTATGACCCAAGTCTGGGATCAAATGGTTACTGAAATTATTTTAAAGCAAGAAGCAGAAAAGTTTGGGATAAAAGTCACTAATAATGAAATTGTAGATATTTTAATAGAAAATCCACCTGATTTTTTGGCTCGTTCATTCACTGATACAGCAGGGAATCTTAATAAACAAATTTACTACGATTTAATAACAAACCCAGAAAATATTGTAAAATACATGGGGCGAGACCCAAATCAAATCCCAATTGAAGAAAGAGAAAAAGCAATTAGTGATTTTAGAAACGATTTGATAAAAATTGAAAATTATCTTCGTTCTCAAAAACTAAACGAAGCTTTGAACACAACTATTACAACTACTGGAAGTTTCATTTCTCCGATGTATGCTAAAACAGTTCTCAAAGATGAAAATAGCTTTGCTGATGTTCGATTTATTCATCTTGGTGCAAAAGATATTAACCCCGATGAGATAAAGGTAACAGATCAAGAAATCAAAGATTATTTCGAGAAAAACAAAAGATATTATAAAGGTGAAAACCAAAGAAAAATTAAGTATGTGCGAATTCCAATTCAACCTTCAAAAGATGATTCATTACGTGCAGAAAAAAGAGTTCAAAAAATATTGGATGATTTAAATACACTTACCGATATTGCTGCAATTGATAGTGCATTCGAAGTTAGAATTAGCGAATTTGGTGGCGAATCTTACGATTGGAAATTAATTAAAGACATAGATCCAAGTCGCCTTTCCTATTTAGCAAATGCAGTTGAAAGACAAGTTATCGGTCCAGTGAAATTGTTTGACGGTACTTATTTCTTTCGTTTAGATGGACGTCGCAAAGGTGAAAATGAAGTTGTTCAGGCAAGCCATATTTTAGTTTCTTTTGGTAACAACAAAGACAGTGCAAAAGCAGAAGCTGACAAAATTCTTAAACGAGCTCGTTCTGGTGAAGATTTTGCTAAATTAGCTCAAGAGTTTTCTCAAGATAAAGGTTCAGCTAATCAAGGCGGAGATTTAGGCTTCTTTGGAAAAGGACGCATGGTAAAACCATTTGAAGATGCCGCTTTTGGGGCTAATTCTGGTCAAATTGTTGGTCCAATAGAAACACAATTTGGTTATCATATCATAAAAGTAGTGGATAAAAAATCAGACGAATTAAAATACAGTGAAATTAAAATTACTCCTACAATTTCAAATCCAACACGTAACAAGCTCTTTATGGATGCACATGCATTTGTCAAGCAAGTTGAAGAAGGGAAGTCTTTTGATGAATTAGCCAAACAACTTAATTTAAGAGTAGATACATCTGATTTTATTTCCAAAACGTTCCCTTTATTTGGTTCTTGGGCACTTACAAACGAAGTATTTGAACTTGAAGTAGGTGGAGTTACAAAACCAAAAGAAACCAAGCAAAAAGAAATTGTTATTATGCAGGTAATCGATGCCGTTAGTGAGGGTGCACCAAGTTTAGCTGTTTATGAAAAGGAAGTTCGTAGAAACATAATTCGCAAAAAACAAATTGAGATGCTGAAAGACAAAGCTCAAAAAGTATATAATGAAGTGAAAGCGATTGGCGATTTAGCTAATGTAACAAACCATAATGTAATTCATCAAGAAAAACTGAGTAACAACGGTCAGGTACCTGGTGTCGGCATGGACGTTGTATTCACTAATGCAGTAATTAATTCAGAAACTGGTAAAATATTAGAACCTATACGTGGTGAAAATGGGTGGTATATAGCTCAGGTATACTCCAAAATTATTCCGAACGATGGCGAAATTAATGCTAAATATATTGAAAAAGCTCGTGAGCTTCGCCAAAATGCTCGTGCTTCTGCTTATGGAAGCTGGTTCCAAACAATAAAACAAAAAGCTAAAATTGAAGATTATCGTTCCAAATTCTATTCTGAATATTAAGAGCGATTTTTATAAAAAGGGCTGCTCAATAATTGGGCAGCCTTTTTTCTTAGCAACTTTACTTTAATAACCTTCTAAATATAAGTTCATAAATTATTCATTAGTAAAATTAGGCAATCTTTTTTCTAAATAAGCAAGAGTTCCTTCCTTAAAGTCCTTGGTGCCACATATTTCACCAAATCTCTCACTTTCATAATGAAGACCTTCAAGCAAAGACATTTCCTGAGATTTGTTGATGCAATTTATTGAGGCTTTTATTGCCAATTTGCTGTTTTTTAAACAATTATTTAAAAACTCTATTGTTTTGTCGAACAATTCTTCTTGAGAGAAAACTTTATTAACAAGACCAATTCTGAAAGCTTCGTTTGCATCAATCATTGCACCGGAAATAATAAGTTCGACTGCTTTTGCTTTACCAACAATACGAGGTAAACGTTGCGATGCTCCATAACCTGGAATGACTCCTAAGCTAACTTCTGGTTGTCCAATTTTAGCATTTTCAGACGCAAAACGGATATGACAAGCAAGAGCAAGTTCACACCCACCGCCGAGTGCATATCCATTAATAGCCGCTATAACAGGAATTGGTAATTGTTCAATGCGTTTAAAAACGTAACTACCATATTCAGAGAATAACTTTCCAGTTTGCTTATCACAATTGTGCAATTCAAAAATATCAGCACCTGCTGCAAAAGCTTTATCACCTGAGCCAGTAATTATTAGTCCATATATAGAATGGTTTGTCTCTATATTCTTTATACAATCATCGAGTTCATCTAATATTTTTTTATTGAGAGCATTTAATTTTTCAGGACGATGAAGCTTTATGATTGCAACGTCTCCAACACGCTCGAAAATAATAGTATCGTAAGGCATGTTACTTCCTAATTATGTTAATTAATGAAATTTTTATAGATCTGCTGCTCATAGCCGGGAATCACCTGATCGATCAACCCTTCTACAACAAATCTCATTGGCAACATTTTTGCTTTTATTTTCCCGATTCCTGGCACGTAATAAATTGAAAGCACTCTCTCAAGATTTAATGGTAAATTCCCAAATTGTGTCTGAGCATTGCCAACAAATTTAAATTTATAATCAACCTGAACAGCATTTTGGAATGTTGTGGAACTGATAGTAGTTGAAACATTCCCTTTATTTATCCCATCAATTGTAAGTTCACCATTAAGTGTGCCGAATGTAAATTGTTCATTTATAAATGTATGAGAATAAATACGCCAATCATTTTGGTTTGGGTTAATGATTTTTACCCATTGGTCAGCGATTTCGAATGGTAAAACAAATCCAGAAGCTCCAAAATTGACCAAATCATCAAACCAGCTTGAATGTGCATAGTAAGCATTACCGACTTTATAATAGTATTGATTTTTGTTTTGATTGTATTGATTTGAATTATCAACAGTAGAAAAGCTCAAAAACTTATATGCTTCTTGCTGCAAAATCATTTCTTTACCAACACAAACTAAGCTATCCAACGTAAAATAGTTCATTACTGGATTCGCATTAGTATCAAGCTGATATTTTTTATAAACCCAATACCATCCATTACCTAAAGGCAAAAGGTCACCATTCAGTGCAATGACCACAAAATCAGTTTCACTGTAATAAGTCTTACCTTTGTATGTAATTGAAATTTTTCCAGTCGTTGCCTCAGAAGGAACAAAAGTTCTAATTACATAACGATTGTTACCAGATGCTTTAGTAATAGTATCAATTACTGCAACTTTCCCATTAAACTTAACTTCAAGTTCAGATTTTTTATTAGTAAATCCTTCAATAACAATTTCCACAACATTCCCAACCGATCCCGAACTTGGAGCAAAATAAATAATCTTATTTTCAGTAGGTTGAGTAGAATTATCATCACTGCAACTTGCTAAAAGTAAGATGGCAAATAATATGAAAACATTTTTTTTCATTACCTCTTCCCTACTTAAAAATATTATAAGGATAATTTGCTAACATTATAACGGACTAAATTTTTCTGGTAACCTTCAATATCAAACTTTTGAGTTCCCATTGTTCCAAGATTTATTTCAATTGTTTTAGATTCGAGAAGTGATTTAACCAATCCAATATTTTCAACAAAATAAAATCTTTGGACTAAATTTACTTCTATCGGAAAATTTAAAATAGTGTAGCTTAAATTACCCTTTATTGAATGGTTTAAAATAACTTCAACAGCGTCAAAAGAAATGCTCCCAATAGTAATTTTAGTATTAGTAGTGTTACGTGTTGCTTTAACTGTGTAATTTGCATTAAATTTTAAAGCAATTGGTAAGTTAGGAAGTTGAACTGTTTCGTTAGCGAATTGATGGGAGAATACATCCCAATTTGTTGCCTGGAAATCAGCTAAAACAATCCATTTGTTCTCTATTTTGTCAATGGGTAGACCGAAAACAGCGTTTGCAGGTAAAACATATTTTGTTTCTGTATATAATTTGGGTTTTTCATAATAAAAATGGTAACGAGCAGTTTCTACAGGCAATTCGTTAATAAACCAAGAATATTGAACAAAAGGAAATGCCTCTTTTTGCAAGTATGTTACGCTCGAAGCTGTCATAACTGAGTCGTTTCGTTTTGTATCAGGTTTTATCTGATTTTGCATATCTAAATCGTAATTCTCATAAAACCAGTAATTCCCAGCTTTAAGCGGGAAATAATTCTTTTCCTGAGAATTATCATCAATTGGATTATTGTTGTTGTCATCGTCTGAGCAAGCAAACAAAAAGAATGGTAACAAAAATAACAAAACATACTTTTTCATAATAAACCCCCTATTTTATTAAATAATTAGTTAACACTGATTTCGAACCAGGGACTGTAAATCCTAAAAGCTGCACTTTGGTTGGTTGATTAATTTGTTGAACAAGCCCAATTCCATTTACAAAATGAACATAAATTTTTTGTTCAAAATTCAAGTTAACAGGAATCGGAGCTTGCTGAAATTTTAAATTTCCATTAAATGATACATTCAGATAAAATTCATATGCTTGAAATTTCTTATTATTCAATAGGAAATCTTTTTTACCTCTGTTTTCGCCTGTAATAAGCAATTTGCCAGAAATTGTACCCAATCCCATAAATGAAGTTTCTGGAATTTCATCCTCGAATGCTTTCCAATCATCATCATTTATATCCGCAACTTTTACCCATTGCTCTTTGAAAGTAAAAGGCAACCCCGGCAGCCCTCCACCACTAAAAAATTGATTAAATCTACTTGAATGCATATATAATTTTTGGTTTTCTTCATACGAATAATATTCAGATGTTGATAATTCTTGCCCATTGTAATTTTTTGTTGTTGTAAAAAATATCGTTCCTAATTTGTCAAGCAGAGTTTTTTGACCAGAAACAACAACCGAGTCGTAATTATTTGATTTTTTCTCAACGTTGTTTGAGTCAATATCATAGTTTTCGTATATCCAATAGGAATGAAGACTTTTCGGTTGAATTTCTGACTTTGTTGGGGAGGTGCTATTTTTATCAGAACAAGAGTATAAAAGTACAATAAGAAATATTAAATACACTCTTTTTTTCATAAATTCCTCGAATAATTTATATTTGGAACTATATAACAATATACTCTATAATTTAACAAAAGTTTTAAATTATTAATTTCAAACTGTAAAACGATAATAAACTATAAAAATTATAGTATATAGCATAATAAAAAATTCCCGACAGCAAAACCTAATTAGAAAACTTAGAACGCAAATCCTCTATTGTAAATGAAATTTTGTTTTTCTTATGTCGTTTTTCCTTATTTTCAATTGCTTGCTTAATTGACAAACTAATTCGTCGAAGTTTTTCATTAACTTCTAACACTTTTACTTTGACTATTTGCCCAACTTTTATAACTTTTGTCGGGTCATTAACGTAATTGTGCGAAATTTCAGAAATATGCACCAGCCCATCTTGATGAACCCCAATATCTACAAATGCACCAAAATTAGTTATATTAGTTACAACTCCTTCGAGTATCATCCCAACTTTTAGGTCTGAAATTTCATTAATACCTTCTTGAAAGTTAGCCCAGCGAAATTCATCGCGTGGATCGCGACCAGGTTTTTCAAGTTCGGCAATAATATCTAAAAGTGTAGGTAAGCCGATATCATTAGTGCAATACTTCTGTAAATCAATACTTTTAAGTATTTTAGGATAATTAACGATTTCTTCTAGCGATAGGTTTAAATCCTTTGAAAGCATCTCAACAACATAATAACTTTCAGGGTGGACAGCAGTATTGTCCAGAATATTCTCGGCATTACGAATACGTAAAAACCCAGCAGCTTGTTCGAAAGTCTTTTCTCCTAAAAACGGAACATTTAGAAGTTCTTTACGAGAGGTGAATTTTCCGTTTTGATTTCGCCATTCAATAATTTTGTCGGCTACCCGCGGGGTAATTCCTGAAACATAGGTTAAGAGTTCTTTTGAAGCAGTATTTAAATCAACACCAACATAGTTAACGCAGCTCGCTACAGTTTCCTCAAGTTTCTTTTTGAGTAATTTTTGGTCGACATCGTGTTGGTATTGACCAACACCAATAGATTTCGGGTCAATTTTCACAAGTTCGGCAAGTGGGTCTTGCAAACGGCGTCCAATGCTTATTGCACCACGCACTGTTAAATCAAGTTCGGGAAATTCTTCTTGGGCAACTTTGCTTGCTGAATAGACAGAAGCACCTGATTCATTAACAATTACTAGAATTGGTTTTAATGTAATATTCGAAATCGTCTCACGAACAAATGTTTCAGTTTCTCGGCTTGCAGTTCCATTACCAATAGCGATAAGTTCTATACGATAATTATTAATGAATGTAGTTAAAATTTTTTTCGCTTCATTTTTTTCATATTCAGAATTGAAGGGAAATATAGTTTTATATTCAAGGAACTTGCCTGTTTCATCTAAGACTGCCAATTTACAACCTGTGCGAAATCCAGGGTCGATACCAATTGTTCGTTTTTGTCCAGCAGGTGCAGCAAGTAAAATTTGACGAAGGTTCTTTTCGAAAACTTTGATTGATTCTTCGTCTGCATAGACTTTTTTCGCAAGACGAACTTCTCCAATAATTGAATTTTTAATTAATCGGGAGAAGCTATCCTTAATAGTATTTTCATAAAATTTACGGATGTTTTCATTTTTATTAAAAATAATTTTATTGTTTAAATAATTAAAAATGTTCACTTCATCGAACTCGACATCCAACAATATTATTCCTTCGGCCTCTCCACGTCGTAGGGCAAGCATTGTGTGTGGTTGAATATCCTTGACTTTTACTTTAAAATCACGATATGTTTCAAATTTAGTAGTGTCTGGTTCAAACTCATCTTTGATTTGCGATTTGAAATATCCGTTTTCAATAATGAAATTACGTACCCAAGAGCGATATTCAGCAACCTCGGAAATTTCTTCTGCAATAATGTGAGCTGCACCTGTTAATGCTTCTTTTGCAGAAGCAACTCCTTTTTCGAGATTAATAAATTGTTCAGCTTCTTTTAATAAATCCAAATCATCTGCATTAAACGTATTATGCTGTTTTATCGTTTGAGCTAAAGGTTCAAGTCCTTTTTCCTTAGCAATTGTTGCACGTGTTCGTTTCTTAGGTTTGAAAGGAAGATACAAATCTTCAAGTTCTGTTTTAGAAAGACAGCTTTCTATTTGATATTTTAGTTCATTGGTTAATTTCCCTTGTTCAGAAATTGTATTAAGAACAGTTTTTTTACGCTCTTCAAGTTCAATAAGATACTCAAACCTATCAAAAATTTGTCTTAAAATAACTTCATCTAAATTACCAGTCCTTTCTTTACGATAACGAGCAATAAAATGAAGAGTAGCACCTTCGTTGTGAAGATTTAAAGTGTTTTCTACTTGCCATTGTTGAAGGTTGAACTCTTCTGCCAATAATTTTCTAATGTCTAACATTTTACCTCATTGAAAAAAAAACAGAAGGCAAAAATAAAAAATATCGATGAGTGTAACTAATTTGAAATTTCTATTGTCTTAAATTATGTTTTTTGTAGAAGAACAAAATATTTGTAATTTTGTTAAATTTTTGTTAAAAACTGTTGTTTGTCTATTTTTTTCACATTTTTGGAGACTTGTAATGAAACATTTATTCAAAACTTTACTGGTACTAGCACTTGTGCCAGTTATTGCATTTTCAAAACCATTAGAGCTAAGGCAAGTTGATGCAAATGCATTAATTGACTCTTACAAAAAAGTACCTTATTTATTTAAACAAGACATCCCCGTATCCATTAAAGCGACTCCGGTCAATAAGCAAGCTTCTATCTACAAAGCATTCAGGAATTCACAAGGGAATCCTCTATTCGGAAGTTGGATGTTTCAGGAAGACACTGAACCTATAGCATACGAACCTAAATCTAATACTTATGTATTAATTGGTAGAGATATTATTGAAACTGAAGAAAATCAACCATTCCATCTTCAAAGTGGTGTTTTATATTTAATTAGTTCACGGGATAATGGGAACACTTGGAGTACTCCACAAGTAATTTTCCGAAAACAGAGTCATTTTGATGTAATGCCAACTGTAGCAGTTTTTAACCCCAATGGAGCATCAATTCCAACAGACTTGAATTATTTTATATATAGCCGTATAGCAAAAGCCGAAGATGGGCAAACTTCTGCGCCATTTTATGGTGGTCACTTTGTATTTGTTACACCTGAATTTACAGATGCAATTGCATTGAAAGGGCCAGTTGATAATAATCCTGCTTCTCGTCAAAAATGGTTTAAAACTACTGCTGCAACATATACAAAGAGTGGTGTTGATTATAGCGTACTAGTAGGTCAATTATTACCTGAAACTAATTATCCGGGCGGTAACTATGGACGTGCTTCTGTCAACATGACTGACATTGACGTTACTTCTGGAATCCCACAACAGTGGGGACTTGATAAGTTTAGGCAAGTCTCAAACCCATCCTCAGGTTCACACTATAACAACAATATCTACATTGATGTAGACGAAGAAGGTACTCTTTATGCTTGCGTTGCCAATATGTTCATTGACATGCCAGAAAAGAGAAGAGTAGGCTTTTCTATTTCAACTGACAACGGGGAAACCTGGTCAGATTTCCAAAAAATGCCTATTAGCGTTTTGTCTAATTATGTAGTTACACAAGGAGGAGATGCAGATTCATCATTTATTTATCCTTACGAATCAAATGGTTTTGTTGTTTACGGAAAAAACAAATTTAGTTATTTCACTCGTTTGTTATTAATTGAAAATGGAGAGAGTTTTTCTCAAATCATCGAAATCAAATATGACAATGGTAATTGGTCAATAAATAATATTCATCAACTTATAGAGCCTCCTTTTGCATTTGGTCGCATGTGGGCAATAAATACTCAAAGAACATCTGAAACAAGTGAAGAAGAAATCCCATTTTTGTTTGATAGAGGATACGAAATTAGTGCTGGGAAAACATTGGATGGATATGTATTTTGTAAGTTCCTTGATCATAATGGTGAACTTGTAACTTTCCCTACTACTCAAATTGCAATCCGTCAGGCTACTGAAACTGACCCATATAATTATAGAATATTTGCTTGGGATACTTTGCCGACAAATGACGTTTTTGTAGCCTATCGTCCAATCACATCGTCGCAATGGAAAATTTCCAATGTTACTAATGATGCTCGTTATAATAGAAATACAATTACTCCAAGACTCGTTAAAAGTATAAATGCTATTCCAATATTGCATTTGAGAACTGATGAACAAATCGTTAAAAGAGTTAGTTCTACAACTCAACAGCCAATTTATCCAGAATATTATGATTTCCCATCTTTCTTGATTGAACTTATTGATGAAATTAGTATGCCAGTCGCTCTTGAAGTTGCTATTGCAGATGCCATCAATCCAAACACAGTATCCGAAATAAAAGAAAATAATAATGATTTGTTGGTTTATCCAAACCCTGCTTCTTCTATTACAAATATTAATTTTACAATAGAGAAAGCTGGCAATGCAACTATTAAATTAAGCAATACATTAGGTCAGACAATTGATGTATTAGCGAGTGGATATTATAATGCAGGTAATTTCAACATTAATTTAGATGCTTCGAAATACTCCGTAGGTTCATACTATGTTACATTAACAGTTGATGGACGCTCAATAACAAAAATGTTGAGTGTTATTAAATAATTGAGATTTCTTTTCAATAACGAAGGGCTGAAACAATTTTCAGCCCTTTTTTATTAATTTATCCTTATTTTACTTAGCATGAAATCCATTAACAATAATTAGGGAATCGTAACTCATACCATTGATTTTAACATATCTAAGATATCTATTATAAACATCATAGTTGGGAGCTTGCAAAGAACGAATTAAAAGAATTTCTTTGCCCTTCAACGTTTTTATTGCAAAATCTTTTGCTGCTAAGCCGAGAGCAAGTGCTGAATCAACGGAAATTTTGTTTCGTTTAGCTTGTTCTTCCAATCTCTCGTTAATTTGCGTTTCATAACAATCAATATTCAGAACACGAACCTTATAGAGGACCCCTTCATATTTAAAATCAAATGTATCACCATCATAAATCCAGTTTACTATTGCATAAAATTCTTTGTCATCTGGCGAAGGGCGTCGAGGTGCATTCAATTTATTTGCAACAATTATTGAATCATATCTTAATCCATTAATAAAAATGTGTCTGAGTAATTCACCTGTTGGGAGGCTATTTGATTGAAGCGAATCACGTCTTATTATAATTTTCTTTTTTAACAATAATTCTTTAGCAAATTCTACAGCATTACGAGCAATTGAAAGCGCTGAATCTTCTGAAATCCCGGCAATTTTTGCCTGATTTGTTAGTATCTCATTCCTCTCTAACTCGAAACAATGCAAATCAACAACAACAACTGAATATTTTTTGTTGTTGATAGTTGTAACTATCTTATTTACATTAATTATAGAATCGACAGTTACCTCTAATTCCCATTCATTTGGGATATAATTGTTGGAATCCGGATTGGAACTATTATCACCACAAGAATAAAATAAAAGTAACGATAATAACAATAAAGATAACTTTTTCATAACGTTTATCTCAATCAAAATAAAACATTAAAGTTTAAAATAATGAATAATTATTATTTTTGAAATTTAAATCGATTTTTTTTAAAAAAGAAATTCGATGATATGGCGAAACTCCATATTTTTTTATTGCTTCAATATGTTTTCTTACTCCGTAACCTTTATTTTTATCAAATTCATATTGAGGATACTCTGAGTGACATACTTCGGACATATATTTATCGCGAGAGACCTTGGCAAGAATTGAAGCAGCAGAAATAGAAATACATTTCTCATCACCTTTGATAATAGTAGAATGCTCAATCTTTGAACCATTAAAATAGTTTCCATCAATCAATAAAAAGTCAGGTCTTATTTCTAAATTGTCTATTGCATTATTCATAGCAAAGATTGTAGATTTAAGGATATTAATTTTGTCAATAGTATGATTATCAACAAAGGAAACTGAATAGGCAAGAGCAATTTCTGTAATCAGCTGAAATAAATATTCTCTTTTTTTTGAAGTTAACTTTTTTGAATCATCAACCCCTAAATCCTTCAAAAAAGAATCTTTTGGCAAAATCACGGCAGCTGCAACAACGGGTCCGGCGATTGAGCCTCTTCCAACTTCGTCAACACCAGCGACAAATTGATATTTTTTTTGGTAATATTCTTCAATATTATCAATAATCATAGTTGTATAAGATTAACAAATTCATTTCTCAAGCTCTGCTCTTCCATCAAAAGCCCTCTCATCACAGAAGTTGTCATAATAGATTGTTCTTCTGAACCACGAACACCGCGAGCAATCATACAATAATGCCGAGCTTTAATGACAACTCCAAGAGCTTGTGGTTTAAGCAAATCTTCAAAATAATCCGCAATTTGTTCGCCCAATTCCTCTTGAATTTGCGGACGACGAGCGAACCAATTGACAATTCTTGAAATTTTAGAAAGACCAATCACGTAGTCACCCGGTATGTATGCAACAGTACAAGTTCCAGAAATCGGTAGCCAATGATGGGAACATATCGACATAATTTCAATACCTTGACTAATCACAAGGTTATTAACTTTTTTCCGGTTAGGAAATACTGTTAATGCAGGAGGTTTGGAAAAACGCCCAATAAGCAGCTCATTGACTAGCATTTTGGCAATTCGGCGTGGTGTATTGGTTGCATTTGGGTCACTTCTGGAAATCCTTAAAATATCAAGCACTTCTTTAAACTTTTGCTCAAGTTGTAAAATCATCATCTTTCGTTCATCATCTGAAATAGAATGATTCCCGTTAGCATCAAAAAGTTCGTAGCCATATTCATTATATTTTTTGAAAATTTCTAAATCTACGTTCTCCTCAATTGACTTTTGAATTTCAACATCCGGTTTAATAATATGATTATCTTTCTTAGGAACTATACTCTTACTCATTATTTCTCTCCATAATATTCAACAAAACTTGTATCCGTTTCGAATAATTTAATTCTATAAAGTTTAGCATTTCCAAATTTTCCATCAAGTAATTCCCAAAATTTTATTGCTAAATTTTCTACAGTTGGAATTACACCTTTTAGGAAATCTACATCTTCGTTCAAATTCTTATGATCAACTTTATCAATAATTTCATTATTAACGATTTCTTTAAGTTTCTTTAAATCAAATAAATATCCAATTTCAGGGTCTGGATTGCCATATAAAGTAACTTCAAGCGTATAATTGTGACCGTGACCACGTGGATTATTGCATTTATCATAAATTCTTTTGTTTTCCTCATCAGAAAACTCAGGATTATAAAGGCGATGCCCTGCTGAAAATTTAACTTGTTTTGTAATATATACCAACTTACAACCTCCAAAATAAAAAACGCCATTACTAAATAAGTAATGACGTTTTTTAAGTAAAATATCTTTTATTGTTGCTGAATTTTTTCTTTTTCTTTTTGGAGCTCCTCTATTCTTGTTCTCGTTTCGGCAATTTTTTGTTCTTTTTCAGAAATACGTTCTTGAATTGCTTTTATTTTTTCCTCTTTGTCCGACTCATTCATATCATCAGACTTTATATGATCAATTGACTGTTTATCAGCATTAATGGATTCTTCCAAACGTTGGATTTTGAGTTCAAGGTTACTCAATGTTTCATTAAGTTTAATAATACGTTCTTGCTTGCGTTTTTCAAAATATTCATTTTTCAATTTATCAATAATGACAAATGCTTTTTGAATTTTTTCAAGAAGTTCGGTTCTTTGTTCACGTTTTAGTTTCACAATACGAACTTCACTTTGAATACCAATGATATTTTCGCGAAGCAATCTAAAATCACTCGTGTTATTTAGATAAACAAAAGCTTCTTCAATTTTTGCAGACAATTTCGAGTAATTTTCGTTTGCTTCCTTGTCGTAATTTTCTCTATCAGCATTTTGTTTTTCATTTATAGATTCAAAAACACGGCGAATATTACTGAAAAGTTCATCTTTTTGAATTTTTCGCAGAATAGCAGCTTTAATTGCGGCTTGTGCAGCAATTAATGTATCTTTAGCTTCTTTGAAGCTTGTTGTAATATTCTCTGCAAATGAAATTGCATCATCAACGATTTTTTTGATTTTTTGATAATTTTCCTCGTAATCAGCATCAGACATTTGGCGTTCTTGTTGTTGACGCTGATTAATTCCTTCAAAACAGTCACGGATAATTTGGTACAATTCTTCTCTTTGGTTACGCTTTAACTTTTTATCTTTTATCTCAGATTGAAGATCAATTAAACTTTGACGAGCAGATTTGAAATGCGTTGCTTTGCTTGCTTTTTCTACTGTAGCTTCAACTTTTGCTTTAAGAATATGATAGTTTTCGGAACATTCCATTTCATAGTTTTCACGTTCTTCGCGAATTTTGTTATTTATATTCTCTATTGCATTGTTCAATGCTGTGAGAATTTCTTCAGCATGTTCTCTTTTCAACGACAGTTTTCTAAATTCGCTTTTAGCATTGATTAGTTTTTCTCTTGCTTCATTAAAGTTCTGAGTTTCGTTAGCGAATTTAATTGCTTCATCTACAATTACTTTTATCTGTTCATAATTTTTGGTTTGTTCAGCTTGAATTTTTTCGGTTTCTTCTTTCTGACGAGCAATTAAAATTTCTAACGAAGAATTCAATTTATCTAAAAGACTATTTTTATTTTCAAGTGCTGGTTGATAACTATTTAGTATAGAGATTAAGTCTCTAATTTTGTTTCTAACTTCTTTCCAGTTTGAGCTATTTTTTGCTTCTTCTGTTACAAATTCGATGTCAATATTAATTTCAGAAGCAAATTCCTCTTTAGAAAAATTCTCTAAATTTGCATAAGGCATCAAATAGCGACGAAGATAAATTTTCCCATCGGTTGAAGTTCTCTTTATTGCCGAAAGATCGGCTGATTTGAACATCATTACTACATTTGATAATTCGATAAATAAATCCGGATTAATAATTAAGAATTCAGCATCAGCTGTTTCGTCAAAATTTTCGAATTTTTTGCCTGTAACAGCACACATTCCTTTTTGACGTTCCCAAACTGTTCGTTTTTGCTCTTGTGTAAGTTCAGCAATCACTGTTGTTCCCTTTAGTAAGTAATACAAAAATAATAAAGTTAATAAGAACTGTCATTAAATACAAGTTGCTAATTTATTTAATATAAAGTAAAATAACAAATTTTTTTCAATAAATAATTTTATTAAAATAATTTCGTTTAAAGGTGTGAACAATAATCATTATAATGAATGATGAAAAAATAAATAAAAGTACTATTTCAAATGATAATTGATAATCTTGTTTTGCATTTGGGAATTTGCTATTAAATAATTTAGATAATATAGTAGTTGTATTTACCAAAAAATGAATAATTATTCCAGGATATATCGAATTTGTATAAAAAGCAATTTTGCTAATTACGTATGACAATAGGAAAAGTGGAAATAAATTAAGTAAATTGAAATGCAACAGAGCAAAAATCAACGATGTATATATAATCCCTAAATGAGCACCAAATTTGTGTTCAAATAATTTCTGCAAAAAACCTCTAAATACTAATTCTTCCACTATTGCAGGGACAAGTGCCAGAGACAGCATTGCCATAGGTAGGTTATTTATTGCTAAATCCCTTAATATATACTCTGTGTTTTTTGAATATTCTTGGACAATATTTCTAAAAGTTTCTGGCAACAATGACAGTTGTATATATATTAATGAGTGAACTAATATGAACAGTGAACAAAATAGAAAAACAGTATATATAAATGAAGAAAGACTTTGTAATCTATTTATGCGGAATATGCTTTTGAAATTAAAAGAAAGCGAATGCGAAATTAAGACAACTGGCAACAAAAAAAATATTAATTGCGAAATAATTATACTAAAATAAATATTAAATAATAATTCCAATATCTGTTGAGAAAAAATATAAATTATGTAGCTGACAATAAAGCAAACAGAAGCAAGCCAAAACTTATTTTTCATTATTTAAACAAATTATTTGATATTATTTGATATTATTTGCCAAGTTGTTTAAATTCTTTATCCAGAGTAGATTCAATAGTTTTTTTAGCAATGGAACCGAACAAAGAAAATTCGAAATCTATTGTAATCAAATTATTCTCTAAAATAATTTTTCCTTTACCTAATTTACTGTTTATGAATAAAGTGTCGCCTTCCCAATGTGTACTTTCAAGAAAAGTTGCAAGAGTTGGATTTGGCAATAATTTAGTGGAAATATAGTTTTTCATTTCCGATGCTGAATAATTTGTTTGAAATTGCTTATGCAGCTTCGCCATAAAGTACCTATTGACTAAATAATACAATAAATGTAAGTTATAAACGAAAAATAGTAAATATAATTTTAATCACTTTTTTGTGTTTTTATGCCAACTTTTAGCATTTCAAGCAATGGTAGATTGGAGAAAACAGTTGTTTTCTATAATGGCGAGCAATTAACAGGATTAAAAGAAATTTATATTAATATGAATGAAGAAGGAAATTTTGAAGCAATTATTCAGTATCAAGGAACTGATAAAAAAGTTTATGTCTTCAATATTTTTGAAGATTACCTAATTAACTTAAAAACAACTGAACCTACTCTTACAGATTTAGAGTTGGAAAACTTAATTACATTAACTATTGAAAGCGATGGAAATTTAGAAAACACATCTATTTTTGTTGATGACGAATATCAGGAAGGTATTGTGAGCTTATATGTGCATATCAAAGGAGCAGACAACAAAGATGGTATAAGAAAGTTTTTATCTTCAAAATATTATATTCCTGATACACCTGAATTGTATACAGAAATTATTTTTAGGAATGAAGATGGTTCATTTAATAAGGAGAAAATATTCTAATGAAAACATATAATCAGTTAAAAAGTTTTTTCGGAATAGTAATTATTTTATTCGTTATCAAATTATTTCTTTTCCCTGATTTCGCTGATGCAAGAAGAGGAGGCGGAAGCTTCGGAGGTAGTCGCACCTTCAAACCACGTCCAACACAGACAGCAAAACCTCAAACTTCTAACATTCCGAGACAGCAGCGAACTTCAAGTTTTGGTGGGACGAGAATCTCGAAAGAGCAAGCGAAAGTTAAATATGGAATACCTAAAAAGATTGAACAAACTAAAAGAGTTGATGCCGATGGAAATCAACGAACTTATAATATATATAATTACGAAGGTTATGCAAACGGGCTAATGACCGGTTATCTAATGGGACACACATCTTGGCTATGGATGATGCCTTTCCATCCTGCATTCTATTATAGTAAACCCTATTATGTAGAAAACGAAGATGGCAGCATTGATGTATATCCGCCCACTTTTTCTATTGTAAAATTAATTATTGGTATAACAATTTTCTCATTTACAATTTGGCTGCTGTATAGACTGATTACTGCAAAAAGAAAAGTGGGGAAATTGCACAATTCTTCTTTTATTTAGTCTGAAACATAAGCAAGGTCAATTATTCTTTTTTCCAGATTAACTTTGATTATTCGAACTCGAACATTTCCTCCTAGTTTATAAATTTTCTTTGTTTTTTTGCCAATTAATCGATAGTTGGGTTCATCAAAAACAAAGTAATCGCTGTGCATATCTTTAATGTGCAATAATCCTTCTGCATATAAATCTATTAATTGAACAAATAACCCAAAAGAAGTAACACCAGTAATTATACCGTCAAACTCTTGCCCAATATGTTGAGAGGCAATCAATGCAAACGCAATTTTATTAGATGCTCGTTCTGCTTCCATTGCAAGTCGTTCCTGATCAGAAGAAACTCGGGCAACATCACGTGATAAGCGATGTAAGTAATCTAACCTATTACCATCAGGTTTGCCAATAGCATATTCTTTAAGAAGGCGATGAACAAATAAATCTGGATATCTTCTTATAGGAGAAGTAAAATGAGTGTAGTGTGAGAAACCCAAACCAAAATGTCCAAAGTTCTGAGCACTATATATTGCTTTTGGCATTGAGCGAATTAGAACTTGATTAACTATATTTTTTTCAGGTGCATCTTGTACTTTAATAAGTAATTCATTAATATCTTTTGATGTGATTTTCTTTTTATTAAGTTTATATCCGAGAGACGATATAAATTTAAGAACAGTTTTAAGCATTTTGGGATCAGGTTCATCGTGAATTCTGTATAAATACGGCAATGGTTTTCGCATATTGAATTCTTTTCGAATTTTATCAACGTGCAGAGCTACAATTTGGTTTGCAAGAAGCATAAATTCTTCCACAAGAGATGTCGCTGGTGTTGTTTGTTTAAGTTTTACTTGTTTAGGAAATTTCTTCTCATCTAAAACGAACTTGTATTCCACCGTATCGAAAAGAATTCCACCATTTTGGTAGCGTTTTTCTTTCAGAGTTTGAGCAAGTTTATGAAGTTCGAGAATCAGTTCAGCATAATCTCCTTTTCCTGTGTCGATTATTTGCTGAACTTCATCATAATTAAATCTATGAGAACTTTTTATCAATGTTTCGGAAATTCGATAATCTGTCACCTCAGCATTAGGTGTTAGTTCAGCAATAACAGAAAAAGTATAACGAGGCTCATTAGGTTTCAATGAACATATTTCATTAGAAAGTTCTTCGGGTAGCATTGGAATAACACGATCAACGAGATATATACTTGTTGCACGCTTTCGAGCTTCAATATCTATAGAACTATTTTCTTTAACATAGTAGCTTACGTCTGCAATATGAACACCAAGCAGATAATTACCATTAGGCAATGCTTTAAGAGAAAGTGCATCATCGAAATCTTTTGCGTCTTCTGGATCGATTGTAATAACAATTTCATTTCTAAAATCAAGTCTTTGAGCAGGTTTTCTATTAGTTGGTACTTTTAATTTCCTTGCTTCATTAATAACCCCCTCTGGGAATTCGAGTGACAAATTAAATTCATCGATTACCGCATCATATTCTACAGCCGGATCACCTGCTGCACCTAATATTTTAATAACTTCCGCCTTGGGACTTTTAGTTGGGTCATCCCAAACAACAAACTGGGCAGCAACTTTATCACCATCGCGTGCTCCATTCAATTTTTTCTGTGGAATTAAGAAATCAACGTAATATGCTGGGTCATCAGGAACAAGAAAATAAAAATATCCATCAAATTCAATTTTCCCAACAATAGGTGCTTCGTTTCTTTGCAAAACTTGAATAATTTCTCCACGATGTTTGTTCTTTTTTTTGCTTGCAAGTAATCTAACAGCTACGACATCACCTTGAAATGCAGTATTCAATTGTGAACGCTTTATTAAAATCTTTGGGATATTTAGCAATCCAGTTTCAATAACACCTTGACCATCTATTATTTGAAGTTTTCCGGTAAATTCAGAAAATTCATCTTGTTTAAGTTGATAAGTTCTCTTTTTTCCTTTTTCAACCACTTCTTGCTCAATAAGCAAGTTAATGGCATCTTTTAGCAATTCGTAATCGGCACTATCACTTTTAATCTGTAAAGCTTTTGAAATTTCTAATATTTTAAGTGGCTTAACGCTATTTTTTAATATCTCTATAATATTTTGTATTAATAAATCAGTTTTCATTATAACTCCATTATTCAATGATTGGTGTCTCGATATCTATTGTTACTGTTCTACAATAGAATCTACCTTCGGGAAAATTATTATCATAAATAAGTTCACTTTCGCCTATTCCTACAACTGTCACATCTTTTAAGTTTAGATATTTTGCAACAGTAGTCGCGCGCTGAGTAGCAATTCGCAAATTAACGTTTTCTTTGCCAATCCTATCCGTATAGCCCTTTATTTTCACATTTGAATTAGGTTTTATTCGCGATTTAATTAAATCTAATACTTTACGATGTTCATTTCTCAAGCTGGAAGAAGCATAATCAAACAAAATTAAACGATAGTATTCATACTCACGGTCAGCACGTTTTTCTAAACGTTTTCTGTCGATAGTAATTTGATCAATCGGGATAATTTGTGGTTTCGTTTCGAATGTTTGATTTATCAGATCTCTCATTGAAAGAGTATAGGTAAGGTTAGAATATACTTTTTGAAAATATTTTTCCTCGTTATTTATTTCCCAATCCACAAAATCTGGAACTGAACCTTCACCAGATATCTGTTTTATAGTCTCATTTTTATGTTTAATTGTCAGATTCCATTCTTTGATGCCAATTGAAGAAAGTGGCTTCAAATAGAAACGCAACTTTGAATTAGAAACAACTCTAATTGTGTCCCCAGTTACAACAGGTTCTGACAATATTGGTGAAGAACTAATAATTTCAACACGTCGATTTTCATCATCTGCTCCTTCTTCGTCGGATAAAGTAGCTTCCTTAGGTAAATTCCTTGCATTGATGGCAATTCTTTGAGGTTCAATATTCCAAACCTTCACAAAATAATCACATACTTTTTCTGCTCTTTCAAGAGAAAGATTCTTATTATCTTTCTCCTCTGCTTTATTTGAATTAGTGCCAATAAGTTCAATTTTAACATCAGGATTATTCTGTAATCTTAACCCAATAATATTCAAAACATTATAATATGTTTGAAGAGCATCGGCATTAATTAATTTGTTAAGAGAAAAATTTTGAATTTCATGTGGTTTTAATTTGACATATCTATCTGAAATTTCACTCGAATTATGCTCAAAAAAAATGTAATTGAGTAAAGGACGTAGACTTAATGAAGTAAAATCTTCAATTTTCACTGCAAAGTTCTTTTTTTCGTTATCATTTGAATCAATTTCAACAACATATACGCTAGCAGCAAGTTTGGGCGGGAGCTCAGGTAAATTAGGATCTATGAGTGGAGGCGCCTTTGGAGGCAAAGGTGGTGGTGGCGGTGGTGGTGGCTGTATATATTTCAGAGCAATCCCAAAATTTAAATTCTGAGAAAACCATTTTTCATCTTTGATTAGAGGCAAAAACCAAATATTATAAAAAACTTCTGGCATTAGCCGAAAAGAGCCTTGTGAATTTAGGACAAGCTCATACCCCGCACCCCAATTTAGCCCAATATTAAAATCATTATAGCCTTTCAAATTCCCATCATTTTTGTTCCTATACCTCAGTCCATCATTGAAAGTTACTTTATCAGGCGGATCTTTGATTTTTTCTATTTGTTTATATTTTGCACTGACAAAAAAAGAGAAATCTACACCAAGTGTCAAAAAAAGTTTTTCTTTCGGAGAAAAAATCACATTTGGTGTAATGAAAAACCTATCAAACTCTACATCAACCAAATGTTCAATTTTACCTGGATAAACGTTTCCATCGATAATAAAGGTCTCATCTTCGAGTGAACTAAAACTTGAGAAAAAATTATGGAAACCTATTCTTGCTCCATAATAGAAATTATCTTGAAAATACTTTTCGAATAATCCACCGATTTGAAATCCATACCCTGAACCATTTTTATAATCTGGACAACAACTTGGAACATTTGGAAGACTTTTAAAATTAGTATTTTGAATATTCAAATTATAATTATAAAAAATTCCGAAACGTTCCTTGTATTCCATCTCCTTTAAGGCTTTTTCATAATCATACTCTTCCTCATTTTGTGCAAAAAATTCAGAAAACGGGAAAAGAAGCAAAAAAAATATAATATATTTTTTCATAGTAACACCTTAATTTCTTAAGGTAATTTATAATTAAAGATTTAATTTTTTGAAAATAGTTTCTGGAATATGTTTTATAACACACATAATAAATCTCCAGTAACCCGGTGCATATATAATATCTTTTTGAGCATTAATACCATCAAAAATAATCCTCCCTACAACATCAACTTTTGCAAAAAGAAAGTTTTTAGGCAAATGTGAAGTCATTGGAGTATCAACTATTCCGGGTTTTATAGTAACGACAGAGACATTCTTGCTTGAAAGACGATTTCTAAGTCCTTGTAAAAATAATGATACAGCTCCCTTTGCAGAACCGTAAAGATAATTACTTTTTCTACCTCTATCCCCTGCTACGGACGAAATAACAGCCAGAATGCCTCTTTCTTTCTCTTCAAAATAATTCGCAGCTATTGAGCATAGTGAAACAATAGATGTGGCATTAATATTAAAATGTTCAATTGCATAGTCAATATCGTTTTGAGATTTTTCCTGATTAGGTAAAGTTCCATAAGCCACCAATACAATGTCAACTCCGCCTAAAATATCGACAGCTTGATTGAAAATTTCTTTGTGATTGCTAAAATCAAGTGCATTGAATTCTATCAGTTCAATGCGCGTTTTGTAGCGAGCTAATATGTCGTCACGCACTGCTTGCAAGCGTGTCATTTTAGTATCAAGCAAACATAATTCTGCACCATCTGCAGCAAATAGTTTTTCAACTTCTGTTGCTATTGCCGAAGCGCCACCAAAAACAATAACTTTTTTCATAATATATTTCAATAATTATTCAACTTTATCTTTATTTAATGAAATAGCTGCTGGATAGAGAATCCCATTCATAAATATTTCAGGTGTAACAATATCACATACTATGTAACGAACTTTAACCCCTGCTTCTAAAAACATACTTGCAACTTTTTTATATGATTCTATCCATTTTCCGTCTGTATTTTTATCATAAAAATCCTGTCCATTTTGATGAATAATAACCTCAGATATACCTGTCTGAATAATTGCACGAGCACAATCAGTGCATGGTGTCCACGGGACATAAATTTTACAACCTTTAAGAACTGTTCCTCGTCGAGCAGCATTATAGATAGCATTTCGTTCTGCGTGTTCAACCCAAAAATATTTTTCTCCATCATCTCGTGAAACCCTTTTCCCATCTTTATCAATATTTATACCACGAGGGAGTGAATTGTAACCAGTTGATACGAGCACATTATCAGAATCAACAATTACAGAACCAACGTGAGTATGCGGGTCACGGCTACGCATTCCAACAAGATAGCACATTGTTATATAGAGTTGATCCCAATCTGGTCTTTTCATATTCAAATTTATGGATTCCATACTACATCTTCTTTATTGTTTAAGAAATTAGCAAATCTTGCAGCAACAAACAAATAATCAGAAAGCCTATTTATATATACAATAACAAATTGGCCAATATCTTCTATTTCCAACAAGGAAACAGCTATCCTTTCCAGGCGACGACAAACTGTTCGAGCCTGGTGCAAAAAAGCAGCTGACTGCGCTCCGCCGGGCAAAATAAAATTCCTTAATGAAGGCAACATTTCAGAATATTCATCAATTTTTTGTTCAAGCCATTTAATGTGTTGGTCACCAATTCGATTTACTTTTAATTGATCATTTATCGGTGTTGCTAAGTCGCTACCTAATATGAATAAATCATTGTTTATTCTAATCAAATCATCTTTCATTTCTTGCGGAACACCAAAAGCAAGGGCTAAGCCAATAATAGAATTCAGTTCATCAACTGTCCCATAAGTTTCGACACGTAAATTATCTTTTCGAACTCTCTGTCCATCAAATAGTGATGTAGTGCCATTATCGCCAGTTTTAGTATAAATCTTCATATGCCTACAAATATTTTTTTAACTGTTTCTTACGCATAATTTCAATTAATTCCTGAACTTGTTCGGATTGTCCTCGTTTACAAATGAGCAAAGAATCATCTCCTTCAACAACAATAATATCTTCAATTCCGGCTATACAAATCAAGTTTTTGTTAGAAATAATTAATGAATTTGAAGAATTTATCGAAATAACTTCCCCTTCTATTACATTATTTCGAGCATCTTTTAATGATAATCTATATAATTCATCCCAATTTCCTAAATCAGACCAGCTGAAGGAAGACATCACAACAAGAACTTTATCAGACTTTTCCAAGATAGCGTAGTCAATTGAAATAGGATTAAATTTCATATATATTTTTTCTAACGCTTCATCGTATTTATCGGTACTTATATAGTCTTTTAAAGTATTAAGCTGTTCAAAATAGTAAGGTAAATATTCTGAATAAGCCTCTTTAAAAATATTCATCTTAACAACAACTATACCGCTGTTCCATAGGAAATCGCCACTTTCTATGAAACGTTTTGCAGTTTCCAAATCAGGTTTTTCGGCAAAAGTAGTACAGAATCGCACTCCATTATCGAACAATTCACCAAGTGAATTGCGATTTTCATTAAATTGAATATAACCGAATTGAGTTTCGGGTCGAGTTGGGGCAATTCCAATAGTCACAATAGAATCTTTTGAATGAGCAGCTTCTATGGCTACATCCAAACTATTAAAAAATTCACCTAAATTAGATATTTCTTGATCAGCAGGGAATGCCAACATAATATCTTCATCAGAATATCTTTGCGAAAGTATTGTAGAAACAAGTCCGAGAGCAGGAGCTGTATTTTTACCAAAAGGTTCAATTATTATATTATCATTTGGTAAATCTGGAAGTTGCTCTTTCACCAAAAATGAAAAAGCTTCATTAACAACCACATAAATATCCTCCATTGAAAAATATGTTTCTAAACGCTTAAAAGTGTTTTGAATTAAAGTCCCGTCTCCATACAAATGAATAAACTGTTTTGGTAGCTTCTCTTTTGTCTTAGGCCAAAAACGAAGTCCGGAGCCCCCTGCCATTATTACAGCAAACTTTTTCATTAATATATACATTATAGAATAGATTAAAACATAATACAAAACTACAAAAAGAATGATTAATAAAATAATAAAAACAACTAATTTATTGGTGATAAACCATCTTATTCGTAAATTTGAAAATTATTTTTATGTAGTATACGCCATGTTTATTTTTGAATTAATTGGTAGAAAAACTCTCCACTTTTTTAGAGAATTTGGACAGATTATTATTCTTCTTATTTCTACATTTCGTTATTTTCCAAGGATAATAAAAGATAAAAAGCTTGTTCTGGAACAAATGTCAATTATTGGTGCAGATTCATTGCCGTTGGTATTACTTATTGGAGCGTTCACTGGTGCAATAGCAGCTCTTCAAGCCACAAGCTTGTTTGAAAAATTCAATTTTATTAGTATAGCTCGCCCATTTATTGGTTCATCAATAGCAACAGCTGTCTTTCAGGAACTTACTCCTGTGCTGACCGCCCTTGTTATTGCTGGACGAATTGGTGGTTCGATGGCTGCGCAGATAGGTACAATGAAAGTAACAGAACAAATTGACGCCCTTGAAATGATGGCAATTGATAAGAATAGGTATTTAGCTATGCCAAGAGCAGTCGCAATTATTTTAATGATGCCTGTTTTAGCAATTTTTTCGAATGCTGTTGCTTTACTCGGAAGTTTTGTTCTTTCAAGTATTAAATATAATTTCACAAGTGAAGCTTTTTTTGATTCCGTAATTAGATTTTTCAAAATGAAAGAGCTTATGTTAGGACTTCTGAAAACTACGGTATTTGGTGGTGTAACCGCATTAATCGGTATCCATGTGGGTTTCAACACGAAAGGTGGAGCCGAAGGAGTTGGCAATAGCACTGTTAGAGCATTCACTCTTTCGGCTGCGTCTATTTTGATTATTGATGCAATATTTGGCTATATATTCTAATGCTTAACAATTATCACACACTCTTACATCTTAAAAGAGAATTTGAGTTATTAGTCGGGATGAAAGTAATTGAAATCTTTTCACAAGAAAAAGATACTGTTACATTTATTTTTTTTGATGGAATAAAACAATTCTACTTACATTTTTCAGCTCAAAACAATTTTTCTCATATATACTTAGATACAAATTTCAGTCGAGTAAAGAAGAATTCAATCAATTTAATGCCAGAATTATTAGGAGATTACCTACAAAATATCTCAATTGAAAAAAATGATAGAGTAATTGAATTTCAATTTATCAATTATTTTATATATTTTCATTTATTTTCAGGAAGTTCTGCAAATTTATTTTTATGTGATAAAGATAATAATATCTTTTTCAAATTCAATAAAAACAATCAAAATAAAGAACAAAAATACTCATACCAAAAATCAGAATTATTAGAATTATCAAACACCCTAGCAAATGAACAAATCATAAAAGCATTGACAAAATCAAATTTGCTAATAACAAAATACTACGCTGAAGAAATCTTAACTCGATGTAATTTAGGCATCAATTTGAAACTTTGTGAAATTTCAAATAACCAATTAGATGAACTTTACAAACACTCACAAGAATTAGTAATTGAATTACTAAACAGCAAAGAATATTTTATAATTCAAACTGATAGCGAACCAATACTATCTTTAATACCTTTAACTAATCATAATAATATTATTTATAAGTCAAATAACATTTCTTATTTAATAAAAAAATGCAAGTTTCTTAAATTAAGGTATATTAATGAAATTAAATTAAGAAAAGAAATTTCCGAAGCATTGCAAAAATACTTCGATAAATGCACTCGAAAATTGGAAGAATATGAAAAAAAATTAGAGGACATAAAATTAGCTAATATTTATAAAGTAATAGGGGATTTGCTGATTTCGCAAAATCACCTTAAAATAAAAGGACAAACAATAATTAACTTAGAAAATTTTAATGGAGAACAATTACTGGTCAGACTTGACCCAAAACTATCAATTATTGAAAATGCTCAAAAATATTATGAGAAATCAAAGAAAACCATCAAAGAAATCGAGTTAATCAATATCAAATTAAACAACTTACGAAAATCATTGGATATTCATCAATATTTGTCAAATAAATTACATAATATAAAGGAATATAAAGAACTTAAAAAAATACTTAATGAACTTATCAATTATAAAATAATATCACAAACTATTAATAAAAACAAGGAATTAAATAAAAACAAATTCAAAAAGTTTGACATAGGTTCAGGTTTTGTGTTATTAGTTGGGAAAAATGCTGAGAATAACGACCTACTTACTTTTAAGTTTGCACGACCTCATGACTTGTGGCTACATACTAAGGGAGCATCTGGTTCGCATGCAATAATCACGTTGAATAGAAAACAGATTGTCCCAACAGAAATTATCCGTAAAGCAGCAGAAATAACTGCCTATTATTCTTCTTTAAGAAATGCAAATTATGTCCCAGTTTTATATACAGAAAGAAAGTATATTAGAAAACCTAAAGGAGCAAACCCAGGAGCAGTTGTTGTTACAAGAGGGAAAACAATTTTTGTTGAGCCTAATATCAATAATATTTTGTCTAACAATAAATTAATCGAAAATGTATAGAGTAATAGCAACAATTTCTATGCTCATTATTTCAAATATATTTATGACTTATGCCTGGTATGGACATTTAAAAACTTTAAGTAAGGAACATTGGTTTAAAGCAGTAGTAATTAGTTGGAGCATTGCATTTTTTGAATATTTGATTATGGTTCCTGCAAATAGGATTGGATATGGTCAATTAAATATCGCTCAGTTAAAAATCATCCAAGAAGTTGTGACATTAAGTGTTTTCATACCATTTTCATATTACATTATGCAGCAACCATTAAAACTTGATTATCTATGGGCTGGAATTTGCTTGTTAGGTGCTGTATATTTTATTTTCAGAGCATAATGTAACTAATTTCAATATTATTTGTATTTTACTAAATATCCAATTAAAAATTTATATGAAAAAAATTATTACATATGCATTTTTAATATTCATTCTCACAACTAATTCTTATTCCGAGGAATTAGAATTTATTATCAAAGTGAAGGACCCTAATAAATTTGAAAATCAGATGTCAATCCATAACAATGTAAATTACAGAAAATTCATCAGATTAAACAAAACACTTAACAATACGCTTTCAAACAACATTTTATTAAATGAATTAAATAAGTATTTTATTTTAAAAATTAATAGCGATTTTTCATTTTATTTTTTAAACAAAATAAAAAATAACTTTCAAATAATCAATATAACACCCAATCATAAATATAAATTAGATATTTCAAGTGAAGTAAATGATGAAAAAGTACCATTTCAATGGGCACTCTATCAAATTCACGCATTTGATGCATGGAAACAAGCAAGTGGAAAAGGGATAGTAATTGGTGTTATCGATACTGGAATTGATTTTTATCATCCAGATTTGGCGAACAATCTATGGATCAACACAAAAGAAGACCTAAACAATAATGGAACTTTTGAGTCCTGGCCATATTATGAATTGAGAAATGGTATTTCAGGAGATTTAAATGGTGTGGATGACGATAATAATGGGATTATTGATGATGTTATTGGATATGATTTTGTAAATCAGCAAATTCCAAATTTAGGTGATTGGAGTAATCCTGACCCTATCCCAAATGATGAATACGACCACGGCACAGCAGTATCCGGAGTAATTGCTGCGGAACAAAACAACGGTTTAGGGATTAGCGGACTTGCTTATAATTCAAAAATTATGACGTGCAGAGTTTTTGATGTTACAGGAAACGCCTCTGCCTCTGATATTGCTGCTGCAATAATATATGCAACTTTGAATGGTGCTAAAGTTCTCAATTTTAGTTTTGGAGAAAAGTATTCTTCTCCATTGATGCACGATGCTATAAAATTTGCATTTTCACAAGGCGTCATAATGGTTGCTTCATCTGGCAATGACGGAAGTGATGCCCCACATTATCCTTCGGACTACCCCGAAGTAATTTCTGTTGGCGGATCAGATAGTCAAGGAAAACGATGGAAAGATAGTAATTTTGGTGGGAATCTTTGCTTGCTTGCTCCTGCACAAAGCATAATTACTACAACTCCAAATAAATCTTATGGAATGAAGTCGGGTACATCTCTTTCTGCTCCATATGTTTCGGCTGCAATCGCACTAATGTTGGAGAAAAATTCTAATTTGACATTTTATGATATTAAATCTATTTTAATGACAACAGCCCAAAATATTGATCCCGATGGATGGAATTATTATACAGGGGCAGGAATATTAGATGTTGCTTCAGCTCTTGCTAATTTGCATTATGGGAAAATTGAAATTAGCTCTCCAAAGCTTTACGAATATATCAACAAAGACAATCAGAAAAATATTTCAATAACTGGTTCGACACTAACTCCACTTTTCGATTCATATCAAATTTTAATTGGGAAAGGCAAATATCCCAATCGTTGGGACACCATTTCAGTAAGATTTATGAATGCAAAATTAGAGGATACTCTTTATGTACTTGATGTTTCAGAACTAATTGATACAATTTATACAATTTGCGTATTAGTTGAATTAAAAAATAATAAGAAATTGCAACTAAGAACTCAAATTCTCATATATTCAAGTAATTCTCCTTTAAAAATTGGAAATTTCGCTCAAAAAGAGACCTTGTTTAATGACGAAAACGTGTTATCAGTGTATTTTTCATCATCATTTGATGCTTTTTCTTTTATTAAATATAGAAAAAAGAATTCATCAGAGCAATTTAAGACAATTTCTGGAAATATAGAAAAATCCCAAAACCATCTATTCCTATTAACTGACTTTGACTATGAACAAGAATATGAAGCTATTGCCTGCATATTTTTAGAAAACGGTGATACAGCAAGAGCTGAATTCAGTTTCAATTTAAAACCTATGTTTTTCCCTAAATATAGCTTTAAAAGAAAGAATTACACTTTACCAAGAGCACTTATTTTCCCGCAAGTCAGTGATATTAATAGAAATAACAAGCCCAATGTTTTATTCAACGACATTTCTTCGCTAGTAATAAATAATGCGTTTGTGGCTGAATTTGATAATGGCAAGTTTTACATTATCGATAGCCTTCAAGAGAATGGGATTGTTACAGGAATTGGTAATTATAATGGCAATGATCTTACAGATTTTTTAGTTTATGCAAATGGCAACTCCACTGTTTTTGAACAGTCAGAAAATCGCGAAAGAACATTTAACAAAAAAATTTTTTCATCACAAACATATAATTTTTGGGCTGAACATTTCTATGATATAAATGGTGATGGAAAAGATGAGATAATAGCACATAATGATAGCTGCTTTTTCGTTTATTCAAGAATCGGCAATAAAGATAACTTGATAGCACAAACCACTTTACCAAAAGAATTAAGTAAAATAGGCGTTTGGAGAGGTTCTGCTCTTGGAGATTTTAATAATAATGGGAAACAAAATCTCTATCATTCCAACAATGATGGACATTCATTTATTTATGAATTCGATAATAACAAGTTCGAATTAATTTATTCAAACACACAAATAAAAGCTTCTGAAAATCAATATGTTATAAAAGCTGATATTGATGCGGACGGTGTTCCTGAAATTGTACATTCCTCGTATCACATTTATCCAAGACGAAACGATCCATCTGATGGGTTGTGGTATATTAGAATTATTAAATATGACCCCAAAATTGGTTTCTACATTCTTGATAGTCTTTTCATATATGGAGTTCGTGCTGGAACTGTTCCACGTATTGGTGCTTCTTACAGAAATGGAGTAGCAGCTGGGGATTTAGACAGCATTGATGGTGACGAAATAATAATTTCAGCTATGCCAAATCTATATGTATTCAATTGGAATAAAAATTTAAGAAAACTAGAACCTCTCTGGTATTATCCTTTAGCATTTTCGAATTCAGCGATATGTTATGATTTTGATAAAAATGGGAAGCAAGAAATTGGATTTGCAACATTCGATAAAACTGAATTCTGGGAATTTGTTTCTTCACCAAGTATTAATGAACCATATTTGAATGGCTATGTCCTCAACAAATCATCAGTAAAATTATTCTGGAATAGTGTTCCAAATGCAATTCGTTACAATTGCTTTCTACTCAATGATAGTTCAAGTAAGTTAATTTATGTTGGTTCATATACTGATAACTTTGCAATTATAGAAAATTTAGAAAGTAGAAAATATTACACTTTTTTTATCAATGCTGAAAATGAAAATTTAAGCAGTAATTTATCGAATAGTGTAACAGTATTTATAGATGATTTAGCCCAAGCAACGTTCGCAGAAGCAATTAATTGTTCAACTATTGTTGTGAATTACTCTGATATTTTAGAGATAGGACGAATAGAAGCAGATAATTTCGTATTAATTGACTTACAAAATTCAAAAAATTGCGAGATACAGTCAATAATTGCATTATCAAATAAAGTATATATACATCTGAAAAATAACATCGAAAATGGTTCATACAAATTGATTTGTAAGGAAATTAAAGATTTATATGGCAATCATACTAAACCAAATGAGTTATCAATTGACTGTAATTTCGATAACTTAAATACCAATTTCTATTTAACAAAACTTAAATATTACACTAATAACTATTTGCAAATTGAGTTTTCTGAGCTTCCTGATTCATCAGCTTTAAATTTAGATAACTATTCTATTTCGCCTTTTGGCAAAATTATTGGAATAAATAAAATACCGGGTGATGGACGACTATTTGAAATAGCCCTTTCAAATGAATTCCCGACAAAACCTAAAGGGTTTATTTATTATATCACCGCAAAGAATATTACTTCAAATTCAGGG
>OGCI01000440.1_pt1 | contig 48706 bp, 47 predicted proteins | sample 1570021 | NCBI WGS metagenome assembly OGCI01 (sample SAMN06264664, study PRJEB24512) | hot springs metagenome | isolation source: Hot spring water | place: South Africa: Tshipise | collected 2015-06-21
TCGTTGCGCGAGCAATATCGCGCGCTCGTTGACAACGGCTTTCCATATTTAATGATTTCGCCAGGTTTTATTTTGCTCGTATTCGTTGTCATTTTCCCGATTATTTTCGTCGTCTTATTGGCGTTTACAAACTATGACTTATATCATTCCCCACCAGCTAAACTCGTTGACTGGGTAGGGTTTCAAAACTTCATTGATTTAGTGAAGCTCGATCTTTGGCGAAAAACGTTTATTAACGTCCTCGCTTGGACGATCGTTTGGACGTTTGGGGCAACGACGTTACAAATTGCGCTCGGTATTTTCTTAGCGATTATCGTAAACCAAAAAGATTTAAAAGGAAAAGCGATCATTCGGACGATTTTCATTTTACCTTGGGCTGTTCCGGCGTTCGTGACAATTCTCGTCTTTTCAGGCATGTTTAACGAATCGTTCGGGGTCATTAATAAAACGATTTTAGCATCGTTAGGCATCGGACCGATCGAGTGGATGACGGATCCGTTTTGGACGAAAGTTGCGCTCATTTTGATTCAAACGTGGCTCGGGTTCCCATTCGTCTTTGCGATGACAACAGGGGTATTGCAAGCCATTCCGAACGAATTGTACGAGGCGGCAACAGTCGATGGCGCTTCAAGCTGGCAAAAGTTTACGAAAATTACCCTTCCGCTCGTGTTGTATGCGACAGCGCCAATTTTAATTACGCAATATACGTTTAACTTCAACAACTTTAACATCATTTACTTATTTAATGGTGGCGGCCCTGCGGTATCCGGGCAAAATGCCGGTGCGACAGACATTTTAATTTCATGGATTTATCGTTTAACGATGACATCTGCGCAATATTCGAAAGCAGCGGCAATTACGTTATTGCTTTCACTCGTTGTCGTATCCGTTGCATTATGGCAATTTAGAAGAACAAAATCATTTAAAGAAGAGGATATGATGTAATATGGATATGAAAAGACAAAAACTCATTCGGCTGACGTTGTCGTATGCAGTCATTTTGGCGATGACGATCGTTATCGTCTATCCGCTTCTTTGGGTCGTTGGCTCGTCGTTTAACCCGGGACAAAGTTTGTCCGGTTCGAAAATGATTCCAGACAACGCCACGCTCGCTCATTATAAAAAGTTATTTGATACGTCACAAAGCGATTATCTCATTTGGTATTGGAACTCGTTAAAAATTTCAACGTTGACGATGATTTTTTCGGTTATTTTAGTCAGTTTAACAGCGTATTCGTTTTCGCGTTATCGGTTTATTGGACGCCAAAATGGGTTGATGACGTTTTTAATTTTGCAAATGATTCCAAACTTTGCAGCGCTCATTGCGATTTTCATTTTAGCGCTTTTAACGGGATTAGTTGATACGCATTTAGGGTTAATTCTCGTATACGTCGGTGGTGCCATTCCGATGAATACGTGGCTGATGAAAGGGTATTTAGATACGATTCCGAAAGAGCTTGATGAATCGGCGAAAATTGACGGAGCCGGGCATTTGCGCATTTTCTTCCAAATCGTTTTACCGCTTGCGAAGCCAATTATTGCGGTCGTGGCGCTCTTTACGTTTATTGCACCGTTTGGCGATTTCATTTTAGCGAGCGTTTTGCTGCGCAGCAAAGAAAAATATACGCTAGCGGTCGGATTGTACGATTTAGTGGCGAAGCAGTTCGGTAGCGAATTTACAACGTTTGCGGCAGGTTCGGTATTAATTGCTGTGCCGATCGCTATTCTCTTCCTTTCATTCCAAAAGTATTTCGTCTCTGGCTTAACGGCAGGTGGAACAAAAGGATGAGAAACGAAAGGAAAGAATCGTTTTGGTTCTTTCCTTTCTTACTATTTAGAGATATATTAACATAAGAAGCTTTGGAATGAATGGGGAGTGAAATGAAATGAAACGTGTATTTCGTGCGCTACTTGTTTTTATTTTGTTGTTGTCTGTGACGACGCCAGCGAGTGCGAAAACGGAGCGAACGTGGCAAGATGAACGCATTTATTTTATTATGGTCGACCGTTTTAATAACGGGAATCCGAAAAATGACTACGACGTCGATGTACACGATCCGAAAGCGTATCACGGTGGCGACTTGCAAGGGGTTATTGACAAGCTCGACTACATAAAGAACATGGGCTTTACAGCTATTTGGCTTACCCCCATTTTTGCGAACGAAACAGGCGGCTACCACGGCTATTGGATTGAAGATTTTTACAAAGTGGAAGAACATTTTGGCACGCTAGATGATGTGAAACGGCTTGTAAAAGAAGCGCATAAACGAGATATGAAAGTCATTTTAGATTTCGTTGTCAATCATACAGGCTACAACCACCCGTGGCTGAACGATCCTGCAAAAAAAGATTGGTTTCATGAGAAAAAAGACATTTTCAACTGGGCCGATCAACAGGAAGTTGAAAACGGCTGGCTGTTTGGCCTTCCAGATTTAGCGCAAGAAAATCCGGAAGTGAAAGCGTATTTATTCGATGTTGCGAAATGGTGGATTCAAGAAACGGACATTGACGGATATCGCTTAGATACGGTTAAACATGTACCGAAATGGTTTTGGGAAGAGTTCGCAAAAGAAGTGAAGTCAGTGAAGGAAGACTTTTTTTTGCTTGGTGAAGTATGGCACGATGATCCGCGTTACGTAGCGCAATATGGGAAGCTTGGCATCGATGCATTAATCGATTTTCCATTTTATAAAGAGGCGTCGGCGATTTTTTCAAACGTCGATCAATCGCTTGAACCGCTGTATAACGTTTGGAAGCGCAACGTGGCGTTTTATGACGAGCCGTATTTGCTCGGAACGTTTTTAGATAATCATGATACCGTTCGCTTTACTCGCTTAGCGTTACAAAATCGCATCAATCCGGTGACGCGCTTAAAGCTTGGTTTAACGTATTTGTTCAGCGCCCCGGGCATTCCGATTATGTATTACGGAACGGAAATCGCGCTTGATGGTGGAGAAGATCCGGATAATCGACGTTTAATGAATTTCCGCACGGATAAGGAGTTAATTGACTATGTGACAAAGCTCGGTGAATTGCGTGAACAATTGCCGTCGCTTCGCCGCGGTGATTTTGAACTGTTGTATGAACAAGGCGGCATGGCTGTGTTTAAACGGACGTATGAAGAGGAAACAACGGTCATCGCCATTAACAACACGTCAAAAACGCAAAAAGTGACGTTAACTGACGAACTAGAACAAGGAAAAGAGTTGCGCGGCTTGCTTGCTGGCGATTTAGTCCGTAGCAAAGATGGCAAGTATGATATCATTTTAGATCGCGAAACAGCGGAAATTTACGTGTTGGCGCCGAAAACAGGATTAAACATTCCGTTTATTGCGGCGCTTGTGGCGGTGTACGCTTCGTTTGGACTGTTTTTATATTTAGCGCGAAAACGGAAGCGATCATAACGATAGGGGGCGGCGTGTATGCTAGAGGAGACGAGCTTTGCGATTCGGCCGACAAATGATACGAGTGAAACAGGTGCGTGGCAATCGGTTGGCGATGTGCAAAAAATTGAAGAAAAAAAGCAAATCATTTCATTTACGTGCGAGGGGGCATCGGGTAAAATTCATTTTTATCGTGACGATATCGTTCGGATCATGATCGATCCGTTTGCTCAAAAGTACGCTTCCGTTAGTCCAGCGGTCGTGGCAGCGCCAGAGAAAGTGACGATGCATGTGCAGGAAGTGGAAAATGGTTGGGAGTTAAAAACGAATGCGCTGACGGTCGTAATTGAACGAAGTCCGTTTCGTATAACGGTTTATGATCGAGAAGGGACGGTGCTTGTACGCGATGTCGAGCCGGTTCGTTTTCAAGCGAAAGGACGCATACGCTGTGCGCACGCCCTCGCTCCGACCGATGTCGTGTACGGCTTAGGTGAAAAAACAGGAGTGTTAAATAAACGCGGAGCGGTATGGAAGATGTGGAATACAGATGTGTATGCCCCGCACAATTTAGAAACAGATCCGCTATACCAGTCGCATCCGTACATGATCGTGTTAAAGGACGGACATGCACATGGCATCTTTTTCGATCATACGTATGAAACGACGTTTGACTTGCGGCATGAATCGTTTTATACGTTCACGTCAGAAGGTGGTGCGATCGACTATTACGTGTTTGCCGGTCCGCATCCAAAAGATGTGTTGACGCAATATACGCATCTCGTTGGCCGCATGCCGCTGCCGCCAAAGTGGGCGCTCGGTTATCATCAGTCGCGCTATAGTTATGAAACGGAACAAGAAGTGCGTGAATTAATTGATACATTTCGCGCGAAACGTATTCCTCTTGATGCGATATATTTAGATATTCATTATATGGACGAATATCGTGTATTTACGTTCGATCAACATCGGTTTCCACATCCGAAATCGCTCGTTCAATACGCGAGCGAACAAGGGGTTCGCATCGTTCCAATTGTTGATCCGGGCGTGAAAGTAGACGCAGAGTACGATACGTATCGCGATGGCGTGCAAAAAGATTATTTTTGTAAATATGCAGACGGAACGTTGTTTAAAGGAGACGTTTGGCCAGGGACGAGCGTGTTTCCTGACTTTTTGAAGAAAAAAGTGCGCAAATGGTGGGGCGAACAACATGCGTTTTACACGAGCATCGGTATCGAAGGCATTTGGAACGATATGAATGAGCCGTCTGTGTTTAATGAAAAGAAAACGATGGACGATCAAGTCGTTCATGACGGATGGAAAACGCATCGTCAAGTGCATAACATATACGGAATGATGATGACGGAAGCGACGTACAACGGATTGAAAAAGCAACTGAAAGGGAAGCGTCCGTTTGTGTTAACGCGCGCCGGTTTTTCAGGCATTCACCGGTATGCTGCTGTGTGGACAGGAGACAACCGCAGTTTTTGGGAACATCTTGAACTATCTTTGCCGATGTGTTTAAATTTAGGATTATCTGCCGTTGCATTTTGTGGGGCGGATGTGGGCGGCTTCGCTCACGATGCTCATGGGGAATTGCTTGTTCGTTGGACGCAAGTCGGCGCCTTTTTCCCATATTTCCGCAATCATTGTGCAATTGGTTTCGCCCGTCAAGAACCGTGGGCGTTCGGTGAAACATATGAACAGATGGTGAAGCGATATATTGAGTTGCGCTACGAGTGGCTCCCACATTTGTACACGTTATGTTTTGAAGCATATCAAACAGGTGTGCCGATGATGCGCCCGCTCATGTTGGAATATCCGGACGATGCTGAAACGTGGAACATATCGGATCAATTTATGGTCGGCAATGAAGTCATGATCGCGCCGGTCATGCGTCCGCACACGTTCCATCGCCTCGTCTATTTTCCGAAAGGGCGTTGGATCGATTATTGGACGAAAGAAAAATTTGAAGGCGGCAGACGATATATTGTCGAAGCGCCGCTTGACCGCTTGCCGATATTTGTAAAAGAAGGGGCGATGATTGCCCGCGCCGAAGTAAAACAATCGACGTCCATTGCGGACGAACAGTTGACGTTGTATGTGTATACGATGGAGGAAGGAACATCATCATATACGTTATACGATGATGACGGCACAACGTTTGCATATGAAAAAGGAGAGTATGTGAACATGCACATTCGTGCGGTATTTTCACACGATACCGTTCATTTTCACGTCGAGGCGGAAGGGACGTATCAAACGCCGTGGCGTATGCGTGTCGTGTTTGTTGGATATGTGCCGTCAACGGTCATAGTTAACGATGAACAAAGATTTGTCGATGAAGCGACAAACACGTTTGTTTTGTAAGAGATGGGGGATTTTTATGACAGTAACGATTAAAGATGTAGCGAAACGAGCGAACGTGGCACCATCGACCGTTTCGCGCGTCATTGCTGACAGTCCGCGCATTAGTGAAAAGACGAAGAAAAAAGTGCGCGAAGCGATGAAAGAGCTCGGCTATCATCCGAATTTTATCGCCCGCAGTTTAGCAAATAAATTGACGCAAGTGATCGGCTTAATTATGCCAAGTTCAGCCGATAAAGCGTTTCAAAACCCGTTTTTCCCCGAAGTCATTCGCGGCATTAGCAAAGCGGTGCATGATCGACAATATGCGTTGCAGTTGTCGACAGGGGAGACGGAAGCGGAAATTTATGAAGGCGTCGTCCATATGGTGCAAGGAAAGCGCGTCGATGGGGTGATTTTGCTGTATTCGCGCGCGAACGATAAAATTATGGCGTATTTACAAAAAGAAGACGTGCCGTTTGTCGTCATTGGTAAACCGCATAAAAAAGCGGAGCAAATTACGCACGTTGATAACGATAACGTTCGCGCCGCGCGCGAGGCGACGGAATATTTAATTGAGCTCGGTCATGAACGCATCGCTTTTGTCGGAGGAAATGTAAATCTCGTCGTGACGATGGATCGTTTGCGCGGATATGAAAAGGCATTAAAATCGGCTAGTCTTTCGTATCGAAAAGATTACATCGTGCATGAAGAATTTTTAAAAGAGGGCGGCCAAGAGGCGATGAAAGGGTTGCTTTCGTTAGCTGAACCGCCGACTGCGCTCGTTGTCGCCGACGATTTAATGGCGCTCGGCGTGTTAAATACGCTTGCGGAAATGGGCTTAAGCGTACCAGCCGATTTGTCGATCGTGAGCTTTAACAACGTGCTTTTATCAGAAATTTCCCGTCCGCCATTAACATCGGTAGACATTAACATTTTCCAGCTCGGCTTTGAAGCAGCAAGAAATTTAATTCAACAAATCGAAAACCCGAATGAGCCAATTAAACGCATCATTATTCCACATACGCTCGTCAAACGGTTTTCATGCGATTATTACAAAGCACCTTCTGAATAGGAAGGTGTTTTTTTATCAACGGGCTAGGCGAGAAGAAAAAAATGGTGTATTATATTCTTAACATTTACGCTCTTTGAAAAATATATACGATGAGCAAGTACGGTGCATACGTCCGTATGCTTAAAAGGGAAGAACGGTGCAAAGCCGTCGCGGTACCCGCCACTGTGATGGGGAGTTTCGTTGCAATATGCCACTGATTTTTGGGAAGGCGCAACGAAATGATGAACCTAAGCCAGGAGACCTGCCTGCTTGCGATACGTCGGCTGCCTACGGGAATATAGGTGGACGTGCGGAGACGATGGGAAGCAACGGTTGTGAATACATGATAAGCAATCGCCATAAGAGATACAACGGTTGTGAATGCATGATTGTTTGAATGTTTCGTTTTTTCTGCACCTCTACCTAGAGGTGCTTTTTTATTTTGGAAAAAAGGGGCGACATATATGGCAACATGGAATTTACAAGGAACGACACATCACGTGCTTATTTGCAACGGGGGAAGCTGCATGAGAAAAGGAGGGGAAGAGGTGACGCAAGCGATTCGCGATGAAATTGATCGGTTGCAGTTACATGGGCGCGTTCATACGACGCGTACACGATGCAACGGTCGCTGCGAAGACGCATGTGTCGTCATCGTTTATCCAGAAGGTGTTTGGTATCGTACGATTGATGAACAAATAGGAAGGGACATCATACGAAATCATGTACGTGACGGGAACATATTGCGCGATTACGTCACGTATACGTATGAACATACAGGATTTGTGATGCCTAAACATAGCGTTGCGACAAGGGGGAAAGAAAAATGAAGCGAAACGTATGGTGGATCGTTTGTACATGCTTGACTGTCTACGTTTTATTTGCGCTTTCACCTTCAGTATATGCGATGCACATTATGGAAGGATTTTTACCTTGGCATTGGGCGCTCGTTTGGTGGTTGTTATTTTTGCCATTTTTCTTTGTCGGTTTACGGACGATGACGCGCATCGTAAAACAACAGCCGGAAATGAAAATGTTGCTTGCGCTAGCGACCGCATTTACATTCGTTCTTTCCGCTTTAAAAATTCCATCTGTCACAGGAAGCAGTTCGCATCCGACAGGGACAGGTCTCGGTGCGCTGTTATTTGGGCCGTTTGTCATGACGGTCATCGGTACGGCTGTGTTAATGTTTCAAGCATTATTGCTTGCGCATGGCGGATTGACAACGCTCGGTGCAAATGCGTTTTCGATGGCGGTTATTGGTCCGTTTGTAGCGTACGTGTTGTTTGTTGTATGCCAAAAGCTTCGCATTTCAATGCGCCTTTCTGTTTTTGTGGCGGCGATGTTTGCCAATTTAGCTACGTATGTGATGACATCGATACAACTTGCGCTAGCATTTCCAGATGCAACAGGTGGGGTATGGGGGGCGTTCTTAAAGTTTGCTTCCATTTTTGCTGTGACACAAATACCGCTTGCAATTACCGAAGGGCTTCTGACTGTTGTTGTATGGAATTTTTTACATACGTACGTGAAACATGAATTAAATATATTGCAACAGAAAGGGGCGTCTGCTAAATGAACAATCGACTATTGCTTTTCCTTGCCGCACTTTTGATCGTTTTGCCGCTCGTCGTTGTAAAACATACGGAGTTTGCTGGGGCGGATGCGCTTGCGGAAGAGATGATTCAACAACTTGCGCCCAACTATGAACCGTGGTTCGATGTGTTTTTTGAACCGCCCGGCGGGGAAGTAGAAACGTTGCTATTTTCATTGCAGGCGGCAATTGGAGCGGGAGTGATTGGCTACATTATCGGCTTGTATAGAGGGCGAAAACGAAATGGTTAGCTGGCTTGACGAATGGGCGTATCGCAATCGGCTTGCGAAACTTCGGGCGACATTTAAACTGACATTTTCATTTATTTTGCTTATATGGGCGATGATTGGAACGAATATCGGTCGGCTGCTTACGATCGGATGGATGCTCATTTGGCTCATTGTTTATGCGCGCTTACCGTGGCGTGCTTGCTTACGTGTTTGTTTACTTTTTTCGCTCGTCATTCTTTGGAGTAGCGCACCGCTTCTTCTTTCATTTGATGGTGATGTTGTGGACGTTTCCTATGTAGGTACGATTTGTTTACGGGCGTTTACATGCTCGCTCGTTCTCTTTTTTCTTGCCGCAACAACGCCATTTTTTCGCTTGGCATGCGCACTACAAACATTGCGCATCCCGCGTGTACTAATAGAGCTTCTATTGTTAACGTATCGTTTCATTTTCATGTTGGAAAAGGCAGCAAGAGAGCTGTTTGTTACGGTGCGCGTGAGACAAGGAGAACGAAATTGGCGGATCGCTTCACTTGCTGTTGCGCAATTGTTACGCCACACATTGCATCAATATGAGGCGATGGTCATTGCGCAACGAGCGCGCTACGTCTCTTTTACAGCTCCGCGGTGTACGGACGAGCAATTGCCAAAAAGGTATGTCATTGAAGCATCGCTTGGCATCGTTGTTTTGCTTATCATGGAGGGGTTATATGCTGCAGTTTCATGATGTTCACTATACGTACCGAAACGGTGCACGCGTCTTAAAAGGAGTATCGCTTACGATCGAACGTGGCAAAAGATATGCATTGATCGGAAAAAACGGTTGTGGAAAAACAACATGGTTGCTTCATACAAACGGCATTTATCGCCCAACAAAAGGGGAGGTGTATTGGGAAGGAAAAAGTCTAAAGGAACATTTGCGCCAACATGTCGGCGTCGTTTTTCAAAATCCAGAACATCAATTTTTAGCACCAACGATCGAAGAGGAGCTTGCGCTTAGTTTGCAAGGGAATAGCGAACGGATCGAACGAGCGATAAAAACATTTTCGCTTGCTGAATGGCGAGACGTGCCCATTCACCATCTCAGTCTCGGACAAAAAAAGTGGTTGTCGCTCGCTGTTGCGATGGCCTCTCAACCGGAGTTGCTTATTGTCGATGAGCCAGCTGCTTATTTAGATGCTGCACAGAGCGAGCGCCTCATCATGAAACTAAATGAGTGGCACGAAGCAGGTACGACGCTCGTTGTCATCACTCATGATTTTGATTTCGTATGGCAATGGGCAGACGAAGTGTTTGTCATGCATGATGGACGCATCGTTTTGCACGGTACACCTGCGTTTATATTTTCACAAGTAGATATTTTTCACCAGCTTCGTTTGCCGCTTCCTCTTCTTTTACGCATATGGATGAAGGAAAACAAGCCGTATACAGAGCAGCAACTATTTGAATGGATCGAACGATGGAAAAAGGGGTGAAAACATGATGGGAAAATTGTTTGTCGTCGGTTTTGGGCCAGGAAGTGTTGACCATATGACGAAACGGGCGCGTGAAGCGATTGAAGAAAGCGATGTTATCGTTGGTTATAAAACGTATGTCGATTTAATTACAGACATCATTCGTGGAAAAGAAGTGATTAGCACAGGGATGACGGAAGAAGTGAGTCGAGCACAAGAAGCTGTAAAGCAGGCAGAACGCGGAAAAAACGTCGCTGTCATCTCGAGCGGAGATGCCGGACTGTACGGTATGGCCGGGCTTGTTTACGAGGTGTTAATTGAAAAAGGGTGGCATAAGGAAACAGGGATCGAAGTGGAAGTCATTCCAGGCATTTCGGCCATCCATTCTTGTGCCGCTTTGTTAGGGGCGCCGATTATGCATGACGCATGCACGATTAGTTTAAGCGACCATTTAACACCTTGGCATGTGATCGCCAAAAGAATTGAAGCAGCAGCTGCGGCAGATTTTGTCATTGCGCTATACAATCCAAAAAGCGGCCGCCGCACACAACAAATTGTCGAAGCGCAGCGCATTTTATTGACGTATCGTTCGCCACATACACCAGTTGGTCTTGTAAAAAGCGCGTATCGTGAGCGGCAACATGTCGTGTTAACGAATATAGGCGACATGTTAGAGCACGACATCGGCATGTTGACGACAGTCATTATTGGAAACTCCTCTACGTTCGTTCATGACGGTCTTATGATTACACCGCGTGGCTATGAACGGAAATATAACTTATCTAGTGCCGTTCAGCCGTTAAAACCGCACGAGCGACTACGTCCAGAAGCAGAGCCGTGGGCGTTGACGCATGTGCGCTCACTAGCGGAAGAGGCGTATGCAAAAGTAAATGTAGAACGATTGGAAGTAGCAGTCAGTCCGGGAATTGCAAAGAAAACGTGGGAGCCTGAGCAAATGGTGCAACTTGCCCGCATCGTTGGCGAGCAAGGAACAATCACGTATACACCTGATCACTACTTTAAAGTGACGATGGAAACGAATCGGGCAGATGAAGTTGTGCGCGCGCTCGTACAAGTTGGATTGACGGTCGCGCCTGTTGGAGATGTGTTTGTTATGAAAGCTTGTGACTTTTGCGATGGGGAGAAAAAAGATGCGATTCCTTATGCAGAGCAACTATATAAACAGTTTGGTGGCATGAAGTTGCCAAAGGAATTGCGTGTAGGATTTAACGGGTGCGGCATGGCATGTTATGGAGCCGTTCATGAAGATATTGGGATTGTTTATCGCAAAGGGGCGTTTGATTTATTTTTAGGTGGAAAAACGGTAGGAAGAAACGCTCATCCTGGACAGCTTGTTGCTGAAGGCATTCATCCCGATGATCTTGTTGAAACGATTGCTCGGATCATTGCGCAATACAAAGAAGAGGGATATGCAAACGAACGATTTCATAAGTTTTTTGAACGAAAAAAAGAAGTCGGTGGCTTCGTTTACGGACAGACGAAGAACGTCGAGCCAGCGGCATGTGGGGAGTGATACATGTGAAAGCAATTTTGTTTGTTGGGCATGGGAGCCGTGATGAAGAAGGAAACGAGCAAGTACGACAGTTTGTTCAAACGATTCGTCCGCACATTGATGCGACGTTTTATGTGCATACATGTTTTTTAGAATTTGGTATTCCGTCTGTAACAGATGGTATCGTTCATTGTGTCGAACGAGGAGCAACGGAAGTCATTGTCATCCCTATCATTTTACTTCCAGCTGGCCATTCGAAGTTGCATATTCCGGCAGCGATTGATGAGGCAAAAGAACGTTACCCGTACGTCTCATTTACGTACGGACGACCGCTTGGCATACACGATGCGACGTTTACGATTTTGCACGATCGCTTACAAGAAGCTGGCGCCGTTGTGGACGGTGAGACAGCAATTATTTTATTAGGACGAGGTGGGAGCGATCCAGATGCAAATAGCGATTTGTATAAAATTGCCCGCTTATTTTGGGAGCGAAATAAACAGACGATTGTAGAACCGGCGTTTATGGGGGTGACGAATCCGTCATTAGATGAAGCCGTCGACCGATGTGTCAAACTCGGTGCGAAAAAGATTGTGATTTTGCCGTACTTTTTATTTACAGGCGTATTAATCAAACGGTTAGAAAAGCGAGTTTCCGAGTTTCAAATAACATATCCGCATCTTTCATTTACTCTTGCAAACTATTTTGGGTTTCACCCGGCACTACAAACGATCGTACTTGATCGGTTGCAAGAGGCGCTGAATGATTCGGTTTATATGAATTGTGATACGTGTCAATATCGGCTTCATGTCGCTGAACATCATCACCATCATCATCACCATCACGATCATTGAGGTGAAGCACATGATTATGATGTTATCAGGAACAAGCGATGCGAGACAGTTAGCGCTAGCTATTCGCGATGCGGGATATGACATCTTTGCGACCGTCGTTACCGAACATGCGGCAGAGCAGATGGCTCATGTCGGCATTCATGCCCACGTCGGACGATTAACAGCGTCACAAATGATTGCGCTCATAAACGAACATCAAGTCAAGGCGATCGTTGACGCGAGCCATCCGTTCGCGGAAGAGGCGTCGCGTCAAGCGATGCAAGCTGCAGAAAGAGCGTGCGTTCCGTACATTCGTTATGAGCGAAAAGAAAGCGTGATTGCGTATGAGCGCGTTACATTTGTCGATAGCTATAAAGCGGCGGCACAGTATGCAGCAAAAAAGCGGGGAGTCATCATGCTTACGACGGGAAGCAAGACGTTACACATTTTTGCAGAGCAGTTGCTTCCGCTTCCTGATGTTCGCCTCATTGCCCGTATGTTGCCGCGGAAGGACAATATGGAAAAGTGCGAACAATTGGGCTTTCCACAAGAAAATATTATTGCGATGCAAGGTCCGTTTACGAAACAGTTAGATGTTGCACTTATGAAACACTTCGGAGTGACGCTTCTTGTGACGAAAGAAAGCGGACGGGTTGGCTTCGTCGATGAAAAAATTGCTGCGGCGCAAGAGCTTGGTATCGAAACGGTCGTTATTCGTCGCCCAAAACTTGCTTATCCAAACGTGTACGATGAATTTTCTGACATCATTCGCGCACTTGAGCGGGAGATAAAAAAGGAGGGAAAGTAAATGTTTCGTCCAATAACTGTGCAACCAGAACAAATTGAGCAAAAAAGCTTTCAAATCATTGATGAAGAAATAGGAGAGCATACGTTCACTCCCGAGCAGTATGCCATTGTTCAACGCGTCATTCATGCGAGCGCCGATTTTGAATTAGGGAAAAGTCTTTTATTTCATCCGCGAGCGATTGAAGCAGGAACGGCTGCGATTCGTGCGGGGAAAAAGATCGTGGCTGACGTCCAGATGGTACAAGTAGGGATCAATAAAGCGCGCATTGAAAAATACGGTGGAAGTATCCACGTCTATATTTCTGATGAAGATGTGATGAAAGAAGCAAAACGGCTAAATACAACGCGGGCAATTGTGGCGATGCGCAAAGCGGTGAAAGAGGCAGACGGGGGGATTTTTGCGATTGGAAACGCTCCAACGGCGTTGCTTGAGTTAATTCGGTTAGTAAAAGAAGGAGTGGCGCGTCCCGGCTTAATTATCGGTCTACCTGTCGGGTTTGTCTCCGCGGCAGAGTCAAAAGAAGAATTAGCGAAATTAGACGTTCCGTTTATTACGAACATCGGAAGAAAAGGAGGGAGCACAGTTACTGTCGCCGCATTGAACGCCTTGTCTATTTTGGCGGAGCGAAAATCAGTATGAAAAAGGAAAATTTGCGTGAAGGGTATACGACTGGAGCGTGCGCAACGGCCGCCACAAAAGCGGCGTTGCTTGCGCTCATTACAGGCATGAAGCAAACGGAAGCAACGATCATGCTTCCGATTGGTCGGGAGGTGACGTTTCCGGTCGCTGCTTGTGAAGTACATCTACATGCAGCAAGCGCCACAGTCATAAAAGATGGTGGGGACGACCCTGACGTCACGCACGGTGCTTCGATCGTTGCAACGGTAAGCTGGACGGAAGAGGGTATCCATATTGACGGAGGAGAAGGGGTAGGAAGAGTAACAAAACCGGGTCTTCCTGTTCCGATCGGGGAGGCAGCGATCAATCCCGTTCCTCGTCAAATGATGACGGACGTTGCTCATCAATTGCTTACAAAATACGGCGTGACATGCGGCGTGAGCATCGTTATTTCTGTTCCGAATGGAGAAGAAATAGCGAAAAAAACGTTAAACGGGCGGCTCGGTATTATAGGTGGAATTTCCATTTTAGGAACGCGTGGCATCGTCGTCCCGTTTTCTACGTCCGCCTATCGAGCAAGTATTGTACGTGCGCTCGAAGTCGCTGTCGCTTGTGGATGTGACCACGTTGTCGTGACGACGGGTGGGCGAAGTGAGCATTATGCGATGAAACAATATAGCCACTTGCGGGAAGAGGCTTTTATTGAGATGGGCGATTTTGTCGGTTTTACGTTAAAGCAGTGCAAGCGGCTTGGCATGAAAACAGTATCGCTCGTTGGCATGATGGGCAAATTTTCAAAAGTGGCGCAAGGAATCATGATGGTACATTCGAAAAGTGCCCCTGTCGATTTTCATTTTTTAGCTCGTATCGCTGAACAATGCGGTGCTCCAACAAACATAGTTGAAGCTATTCAACAGGCGAATACGGCGTCACAAGTCGGCGATATGATGTACGAGGCAGGATATATGACGTTTTTCGATTTGTTATGTGACTATTGTTGTCAACATGCGTTACGCGAAGTAGGTGGGGGAATGACGGTGGAAACGACAATGTATACGTTGAAAGGACAATTGCTAGGAAAGGCGGTGCGAAGCGATGGAACAGATCAAACTAATCGGAATCGGGGCTGATGGGAAAGCGTCGCTTCCATCAATGTATAGACAATGGATTGACGAAAGCGAACGGCTCGTTGGTGGGGAACGGCAACTATCTTTTTTTCCTGATTATCGTGGAGAGACAATTGTTATTCGCAACAACTTATCATCGCTCGTTTCCACGTTAATGAATGAGCCGAAAAAAACAGTTATTTTAGCTTCAGGCGATCCGTTGTTTTATGGCATCGGCAGCTATTTAGCGAAAAAAATGCCGATTGCTGTGTATCCATCCGTTAGCTCGTTGCAATGGGCGTTCGCGAAAATGGGAGAAAGTTGGCATGATGCGTACGTCATTAGTTTACATGGGCGCACGATGAAAGGGCTAGCACAGCGAATCGATGGAAAAGAAAAGGTAGCGATTTTAACAGATGAAACGAACGATCCGCCTGCCATTGCCTCGTATTTGCTGGCTTATGGGATGACGGAATATGAAGCGTTTGTCGGGGAGCATCTTGGAGGCGAAAACGAGCGCTGTCGCTTTTTTACGTTGGAAGAGATGAAGGAGGCTTCGTTCACTCCATTAAATATTGTCGTTTTGCGCAGAAAAACAGATGGGAAGAAGTGGACGTTTGGGATCGACGATGCTGAATTTTTTCAGCGCAAGCCAGAGAAAGGGCTAATTACGAAAAAAGAAGTACGCGTGCTAAGTATACAAGCTCTCCGTCTTCATGAAAGAAGCGTTGTATGGGACATTGGGACGTGCACGGGGTCGGTAGCGATTGAAGCAGCAAAAATGGCTCGAGAAGGGGCGGTTTTTGCGATTGAAAAAAATGCTTTAGATATAGAAATATGTCAGAAAAATATGAAAAAGTTCCGCGCAGATTTTACACTTGTGCACGGACGAGCGCCTGAAGGATTAGCGCAATTTCCTGACCCAGATGCGATTTTCATCGGGGGAACGTCAGGAAGTTTACGCGACATTATCGACGTATGTTGTACGCGATTAAAAAAAGGTGGGCGCATCGTCATCAATGCCGTCACAATCGAAACGTTATATGAAGCGACAGAGGCATTGCGAACGCATGGTTATGCTGTCGATATTTTGCTCGCCCAATTTTCACGAAGCAAACCCATTTTACAATTGACACGTTTTGATGCATTAAATCCGATATACATGATTTCAGCACGAAAGGATGAAAGCGAATGATCGGTACGTTATATGGCATTGGCGTCGGTCCGGGAGATCCGGAACTGCTGACAGTGAAAGCTTTTCGCCGTCTAAAAGAAGCGCATGTCATCGCCTATCCAAAAAAGGCGAACGGGAGTAAAAGTTACGCCCAACACATTGTTGAAGCTTACTTTTCCAAAACGGAAAAACAGATGATTGGTCTCGTGTTTCCGATGACGAAAGATGAACGCCTGTTGCGAGAAAAGTGGAGTGAAACAGTAGAAACGGTATGGGCTTACTTACGTGAAGGAAAGCATGTCGCATTCGTCACGGAGGGCGACCCGCTTTTATATAGCACATGTATTCATTTTATGCGCACGATGCGAACATATCATCCAGACGTGCCGATCGAAATCATCCCAGGTGTTTCATCAATGAATGGGGCAGCGGCTCGCTTGCAGTTGCCGCTAGCTGATGGCGATGAGACGATCGCCATCGTCCCAGCCCGAGATGATTATGACGCGATGAAAAAAGCGTTGCAAGATCACGATTGCGTCGTGTTTTTGAAAGTGGCGAAAGCAATGCCGCTCCTTCTCTCGCTTTTAAAAGAGATGAATTTAATCAATAAAGCGGCGGTTGTAACAAAAGTGACATCTCATGAAGAAATCATATGGGATGTGACGAAGCTTGAACACACATCTTTACCATATTTGACGTTAATGGTGGTGAGAAAGTGAAAATATACATTGTCGGGGCTGGGCCCGGTTCGCCGGAACTTATTACTGTGAAAGGGATGAAGTTGTTGCAGCAAGCGGACGCCATCTTTTACACCGATTCGCTTGTCAATGATGAACTGCTTACATATGCAAAAGAAGGCGCGCGCATTTTTTGTACATCGGGTATGCATTTAAAGCAAATGGTTGCCATGATGTGCGAAGAAGTGAAAAACGGACATATCGTCGTTCGTCTTCACACTGGTGATCCATCCATTTATGGGGCGACGATGGAACAAATCGTACTTTTGCGAAAAGAAGGAATTGACGTTGACATCGTGCCGGGAGTTAGTTCTGTATTTGCTGCCGCCGCTGCTGCACAAGTAGAATTGACCGTACCGAATTTAACGCAAACGGTCATTTTAACGCGAGCAGAAGGGAGAACCCCAGTTCCTGAAAAAGAACAGCTCGCTTCGTTGGCGCAACATCATTGTACCATCGCTCTTTTTTTAAGTGCGACGTTGACGAAAAAAGTGACAGCTGCATTTCTTGAAGCAGGATGGAGCGAGCATACGCCTGTTGTCGTTGTGTATAAAGCGACATGGCCGGATGAAAAAGTCGTTCGTTCTACCGTGGGCACGCTCCATGAAGATATGCAGCGCCACGGCATTCGGAAACACGCCCTTATTTTAGCAGGCTGGGCGCTTTCTGATCGACTTGATGAATCGTATCGCTCGAAACTGTATGACGAGACATTTACACACGGCTATCGCAAAGGGAGGGAGTAGGGATGTATGCGGTTGTAGCGATTACAAAGCATGGGGTAGAAATAGCGAGAAAACTGCACGAAAAACTTCCTGATGCGCACATTTATTATACGGATAAGTTTGCCAAAGGTGACGAAGAGCAAAAAGGTATTCGTTTATTTTCAGGGAACGTTCGCGTTCATTTGGCAACGTGGTTTGCGACGTATCGCGGGCTCATTCTTATTATTTCGCTAGGTGCCGTTGTGCGCATGATTGCGCCGTTGTTAAAAGATAAAAAAACAGATCCAGCCGTTGTCGTGATTGATGATAAAGCGGAGCATGTCATTAGTGTGTTGTCCGGCCATTTAGGTGGGGCAAACGAATTAACGCGCCAAGTAGCGGCATTGCTGCATGCCCGTCCAGTTATTACAACAGCATCTGATGTGCAACAAACAATTGCTGTTGATTTATTTGGCCGCTCGTTCGGATGGGTGTGGGAGAACGAAGAAAACTTAACACCTGTGAGCGCCGCCGTTGTGAACGAACAACACGTCGCGATTGTGCAAGAATCAGGGGAGAGGAATTGGTGGACGTATGATGCGCCGCTTCCAGCGAACATTCGTACATATGGTTCGATTGCGGAAGCGCTGAAAGCAAGGCCTGATGCAGCATTAGTTGTGACGCATCGGCTGCTTGAGAAAGAGGAACAAGCCATTTTACAACATGGAGTGTTGTATCGTCCGAAAGTGATTGTGATTGGCATCGGATGCAATCGTGGGACAAGCGCACAAGAAATTGAACAAGTCATTTGCGATACGTTGCAACAGCTTCGTTTTTCGCTAAAAAGCGTGAAAGCGTTATGTACAATTGACTTGAAAAAAGACGAAGAAGGTTTATTAGCCGTCGCAAACAAATATGGGTGGCCGCTTATTTTTTATACGCCCGAACAATTAAACGACGTTCCGATCGATGAACCGTCGGAAACGGTGTTTCGTTACACGGGGGCATATGGGGTAAGCGAACCGGCCGCTAAGCGATATAGCGGACAACAACAGCTCGTTGTAACGAAGAAAAAAAGCGGAAACGTCACGATTTCCGTTGCGCTATGGGAGGGAGAACGATGAGGCGGATTGTCGTGGCTGGCACGGGGAGTGGAGTTGGAAAAACGACGGTGACGCTCGGTTTAATGAGCGCGTTCAAACAGCGGGGATACGTTGTTCAAGGATTCAAATGTGGGCCGGATTACATTGATCCGACGTATCATACGGCGTTGACGGGAAGGCGCTCACGCAATTTAGATAGTTGGATGGGAAATGAACAAATTGTACGCGATGTGTGCAAGCGGGGAAGCGAAGGGGCACATCTTTCCATCATTGAAGGGGTGATGGGGCTATTTGATGGAAAGCGTGCGACGACAAATGAAGGATCGACCGCAGAAATTAGTATGATAACGGAAAGCCCAGTGTTGTTAGTTGTCGATTGTTCAGGGATGGCGCGAAGTGCAGCGGCTGTCGTGCGCGGGTTCCAACTGTTTCATGAGCATGTTCGCATCGTTGGGGTCATCGCGAATCGTGTCGGAAGTGAAGGTCATTTTCGGCTCGTGAAAGAAGCGATTGAACAACAATGCCGTATTCCTGTCGTCGGTTATTTACAAAAAGAGAACGACTTGACGATTCCAGAGCGTCATCTAGGGCTCGTTCCTTCTGTCGAGCGGGGAGAACTTCAGCCGTTTTTTGATGAGCTTGGCAAGCGAATGGCGAAAACGGTTGATTTGGATGCGATATGGGATTTAGCTGAGGCGAATGAACTGACGAGCGCGCCATTTTTTCAGCCGAAGCAAACGTACGATGTGCGCATTGCTGTGGCGAAGGACGCTGCGTTTCATTTTTATTACGACGAAAATTTAGAGATGCTTCAAGCGTGTGGGGCGACGCTCGTTTATTTTTCACCACTTGCAGGTGAACGTGTTCCACATGACGTTCACGGTTTATATATTGGCGGAGGATTCCCAGAGGAATTTGTAGCGGAATTGGCGCGTGATGAAGAAGTAAAACGGTCGGTCGCCGCAGCGATTCAGCGCGGCTTGCCGACGCTTGCAGAATGCGGGGGATTTATGTACTTAACGGAAGGAATTGCGACAACAGATGGGCAATATTACGAGATGGTCGGCATCATCCCAGGATACGTACGTATGCAGCAAAAGCTCGCTGCGCTCGGATATCGCGAAGTGACGGGACGAAAGGGGAACTTTTTGCTTGAACATGACAAAGCAAAAGGGCATGAATTTCATTACTCGACGTTTGTCCCACGCAAAGAAGAAAAGTTTGCATATGAAGTGAAAGGGTTGCGCGGATGTAAATTAGATGGCTATATGGATAAACGTCTTATTGCCGGCTACGTTCATTTTTATTTTCCATCAAATCCTTTGCTTGTTGAGCGATGGCTGAACGCATGTAGCGGGGTGAAGGGAGATGCGTAAGGCGCTTCCGATTATGTTTCAAGGAACGCATTCGGATGCTGGAAAGAGCGTCATCGCGACCGCTTTTTGCCGCATCTTTGCGCGCAACGGTTGGAAGACGGCGCCGTTTAAATCGCAAAATATGTCGCTTAATTCGTACGTGACGATTGACGGAAAAGAAATTGGACGTGCACAAGGAGTTCAGGCGGAAGCGGCAGGCGTGTTGGCGACAACGCATATGAACCCGATTTTAATTAAACCGAGCCGCGATCAAGAAGCGCAAATTGTCGTGCACGGCAAACCATACGGAAATATGAAAGCGAACACGTACCGAAACGAGTTTTTTGACATTGGCCTTGAGCTTATTCGCCAGTCGCTTCATACGTTAATGGAACAATATGACCGGCTTGTAATCGAGGGAGCTGGCAGTCCAGCGGAAGTGAATTTAAATGATCGCGAGCTTGTAAATATGCGCATCGCCTGCATGGCAAACGCCCCTGTTGTACTCATTGGCGATATTGAGCGCGGAGGGGTGTTTGCGAGTTTAGTTGGTACGTTGCAACTATTGGAGGAAGAAGATCGGAAACGCGTCATCGGGGTGATTATTAATAAATTTCGCGGCGATCTTTCGCTTCTTCAGCCCGGTTTGCATTGGTTTGAGCAATATACAGGCGTGCCGGTGCTCGGTGTCGTGCCGTACATGCATACGCGCGTCGATGCTGAAGATTCGGTCGTCCTTTCCCGTTATGCGACGAAAAAAGATGAGACGAAAGCAATTGATATCGCAGTTATTCAATATCCACGCCTGTCGAACTTTACAGATATCGATCCATTTTTTGCTGAGGCAGATTGTTCAGTGCGATTCGTGACCGATCATGCGATGTTAGGTGAGCCTGATATACTCGTTTTGCCTGGAAGTAAAAATACGATTGAAGACGTTTGTTTTTTAAAAGAAACGGGTTTGTTTTCTGCCATCCGCCGCTTATATGAACGAACGGATGTGACGATCGTCGGCATTTGTGGCGGTTATCAAATGCTTGGCGAGCGCATTCAAGATCCTTTTCATGTCGAAACACCGCTTGATGAGATCGACGGATTAAGTTTATTGCCGATGGAGACGACGCTCGCCCGCGAAAAAACGACGGTGTTATGCGAAGGAATATTGACGTTCAAAGGCGAAACGTTTCACGTAAAAGGCTATGAAATTCATATGGGACGTTCAAGCGTAAAACGAGGCGAACCGCTCATTTTTATGGAAGGGAAAACAGATGGATGCAAAACGAAAGACGAACGTGTCATCGGAACGTATATGCACGATTTATTTCATAACGATGCGTTTCGTCATTATTTGTTAAATGATGTACGGCGAAAAAAGAACGTTTTATTACCTATAGAGCGACCGTTTTATCGGCAATTGCGCAACGAAGCGTTTGACGAGCTAGCAGATTGCGTCGAAAAACATGTCGATGTGAGAACGATTGAACGAAAAATGATTGAATTTCAAAGGGGGAGCCATCATGCTTTATGAACAAATCGGAGAAGAAGTGCGCCAATATATCGATCAATTAACAAAACCACGCGGTAGTCTCGGGAAACTAGAGGAACTCGCCATCGAGATTGCAAAAATGACTGGGGAGCGGTTTCCACGTGTGACGCCGCCGGGCGTGATTGTCTTTGCAGCCGACCACGGCATCGCGAAAGAAGGGGTGTCTGCCTATCCACAAGAAGTAACGGCGCAGATGGTGCTCAACTTTGTGCGCGGCGGGGCGGCGATTAACGTATTTAGCAAACAAATTGGTGCTACGTTTGCAGTTGTCGATGTTGGTGTTGCGCTTGATATACATGAAGAACGTGTCATCAATGAAAAGGTGGCGTATGGAACGAAAAATTTTGCCCATGAGCAAGCGATGACAAAAGAAGAAGTAGAGAGGGCAGTACAAGCTGGATATCGCCAAGCGAGCGCCATGATTGATCGCGGCATTCGGTGTCTTATCGTTGGAGAGATGGGGATCGGCAATACGACAACAGCAAGTGCATTGTTGGCAGCGATGAGCGGTCGTGGCGTCGCTGAGCTTGTCGGCAGAGGGACAGGCATTCATGATGAGATGTTAAAGCATAAACAGGCAGTCATTGAACGGGCACTGATGCTTCATCAGCCGAATCCATCCGATCCAGTCGATTTATTGACAAAAATCGGTGGTCTTGAAATTGCAGCGATGGCAGGAGCGATGCTTGCGGCGGCGGAGCGATGCGTTCCGATTTTGCTTGACGGTTTTATTTGCACAGTCGCAGCACTTGTTGCAGAACGGTTTAATGAGCGTGTCGTTCATTACATGATCGCTGGTCATGAGTCTGTCGAACCAGGACATCGCATTGCTCTTCAATTGTTAAACAAAGAGCCGCTCGTTCGACTACATATGCGCCTCGGTGAAGGAAGTGGAGCAGCTGTTGCATTTCCGATCGTCCATATGGCAGTGTCGATGTTGCACATGGCGACATTTTCATCTGCTAATGTATCAACAGGGAGCGATCATCATGCATAAAGGAAAAGTGTACATTGTCGGGGCAGGTCCGGGAGATGAGAAGCTTATTACCGTATATGGACGCGAATGTATTGAACGGGCGGATGTCATTATTTACGATCGGCTCGTGAGTAAACAGCTGCTCGCTTATGCGAAAGAAGAAGCCGAGCTGTTATATTGCGGTAAAGAGCCGAAAAAACACGGAAACATTCAACAGCAAATTCATCATTGGCTTGTGGAACACGCGTTGCAAGGAAAAACGGTCGTTCGGTTAAAAGGCGGCGATCCATTTATGTTCGGCCGCGGTGGGGAGGAGGCGGAACATTTACAGGCACACGGCATTCCGTATGAAATTGTCCCTGGGGTGACGGCAGGTGTGGCTGCGCCAGCGTACGCAGGCATTCCTGTGACGCATCGCAACTATGCGGGCGGGGTGACGTTCATTGCTGGACATCAAAGCGGCGAGCGCGATCGCATTCGTTGGGATGCATTAAGTCAAGCGACAGATACGATCGTCTTTTATATGGGGATGGCAAATATCGCTTACATTTGCGAACAGTTGAAACGTCACGGAAAAGATGAGCATACGCCGGTAGCGGTCATTGAATGGGCAACGACAAATAAGCAGCGGACGGTCGTCGGTACGTTGCAAACGATTGTTGCTCTCGTGCAGGAGCACAATTTTTCTTCCCCGGCCATCATTGTTGTTGGCGATGTTGTACAATTACATGACAAGTTAAAGTGGGTGGAAGAAATATGGTGATCGTCTACACAGGGGACGGAAAAGGAAAAACAACTGCAGCGGTCGGCCTTGCTGTTCGCGCTGCAGGCCACGGAAAAAAAGTTATCGTCATTCAATTCATTAAGTCACCTCACCGTCCATATGGCGAGGCGAAAACGTTACAGCAACTCGGTATTGACGTACATCAAACAGGTGTTGGATTTACGTGGACGAAAACGCCAGAGGAGCATCGTGAGGCGTTACAAAAAGGATGGGAGCTTGCGAGAAAGCACATTGTTTCTGGACGATATGATGTTGTCATTTTAGACGAATTAAATGTGGCGTTAGCGATTACGTCGTTTCCGATCGCTGATGTGTTGCCGCTTGGAGATGTTATACATACGCTAACGGACAAGCCAGCGCATACGCATGTCGTCATCACAGGAAGAGGGGCAAAAGAGGACATCATTCAGCTGGCCGATTTAGTTACGGAAATGAAGGAAGTAAAACATTATTATAAAAAGGGCGTTCATGCAATAAAAGGGATTGATTTGTGAAAAAGCTGATGAAAGTCAGCTTTTTCACAACACGTTAAAATATCTCGCTTCGGGATGGGCGAAGACGATGGCGGATACGGATGCTTCCGGTTCCATCATATATCCTTCTGTTAAATGAATGCCAATGTCTTCCGGTCGTAAAAGGCGGAACAGTTTTTCTTGGTCCTCGAGATTTGGACAAGCAGGGTAGCCGAAAGAAAAACGTTGTCCTTGATATTTCGCCGCAAAGCGTTCTTCCATTGTAAAATCGGGCGAATCAGGAAAGCCCCAGCGGTCGCGCATAATTTGATGAACCCTTTCCGCTAATCCTTCCGCTAGTTCAAGCGCTAACGCTTGAATCGCATGGCTTTTTAAAAACTGTCCTTCTTGTTTAAAACGTTGAGCGAGATCGCGCACACCTGCCCCCGCCGTGACGGCGAACAGCCCGACGTAGTCGACTTGTTCATCAGAAAGGTAATCCGCTAAACATAAATACGGTGCTTTCGTTTGTCTCGGGAACGTAAACGTCTCAATGACCGTTTGTTGATCGCGCGGATCGAAAATGATGATCGTATCGCCATCGCTTCTTGCTGGGAAAAATTGATATACTGCTTTCGGAGCGAGCGACTTTGTTTGTTTCGCTTCAGCAAGCAGCTCGCCGATCAGTTCGTTTAACATCATTGCTTTTTCGTTTCCTTCAGCTAGCAGCTTCTTTACGTTTCCTTTTAAGCCGAGATGGTGCCCGAGCAGCATTTGCCAATTGACGTATGGTTGAATGTGTGAAAGCGGAATGTCTTTTAATATATGGCGCTCCGTATCGGTCGGAACGTAAATAGGTGCACGTTTGACATTCGATTTCGTCATGACAGCGACGGCGCTTTGTCGTTCTGCTACACGTTCTACTTTTTCTTTTTTCTCATAGGCAATCTCTTGCTGGACGATGCGGTTGGCGAGCGTCAGTCCTTCCATCGCATCTTTGGCGTATAAGACGATGCCGTCATATTCGGGTGCAATTTTTGTGTCGGTAAACTTGCGTGATAAAGCGGCACCACCGACTAAAATCGGCAACGAAATGCCAGCTTGTTTTAAGTCTTGTGCGGTAAGCACCATTTGTTGGGCTGATTTCACAAGCAACCCAGATAATCCGATCATATTTGGCTTTTCGCGGCGCACCGCTTCGATGAGCTGTTGCGGTGTCACTTTAATGCCTAAATCGACGACGTGAAAGCCGTTGTTGCTTAAAATGATATCGACTAAATTTTTGCCGATGTCATGCACATCGCCTTTGACGGTCGCAAGAAGCACCTTTCCTTTTACGCTCGTTTCATTTTTTTCCATATACGGCTCTAAAAAGGCGACCGCTGCTTTCATCACTTCTGCGCTTTGCAACACTTCGGCAACGATGAGCTGGTTATCGTTAAATAGACGGCCGACTTCATCCATGCCGTTCATAAGCGGACCGTTAATAATGTCGAGCGGACTGTACGATTGCAAGGCGAGCGTTAAGTCTTCTATGAGCCCGTCTTTCGTTCCTTCAATGACGTATGTCGCAAGCCGCTCTTCTAGCGTCATATTCGTATTCGTCTGTTTCGGTTGCTTCGTTTTATCGCGATAAAATTGAATAAATGCGTTTAATGTCTCATCGTTTGTGTGAAATAACAACGCCTCCGCTAAACGTACTTCCTCCTCTGGAATGGAAGCGAACCGCTCTAATTTTTCCGTATTCACGATTGCATAATCGAGCCCCGCTTGCGTGCAATAGTATAAAAAGACGGAATTTAACACTTCGCGTCCGACAGGCGGCAAGCCGAACGAGACGTTGCTAATGCCGAGCATCGTTAAGCAGTTAGGTAAATGTTGTTTAATGAGGCGAATGCCTTCGATCGTTTCCTTTGCTGCGCCAATGTATTGCTCATCCCCTGTACCGATCGGAAATACGAGCGGATCGAAAATAATGTCGTGCGGGGAAAGTTGATATTTGTTGACGAGCAAATCGTACGAGCGAAGGGCGATGTCAAGCTTTCGTTTCGCATCAATGGCCATTCCTTGTTCGTCAATCGTTCCGACAACAACAGCCGCCCCATATTGATGGAGAAGAGGAACAATTTTTTCAAATCGTTCTTCGCCATCTTCTAAGTTAATGGAGTTAATAATTGCTTTTCCTTGTGAATACGATAAAGCGCAGGCGATGACGTCTTCGTCCGTCGAGTCGATGACGAGCGGCACTTTCACCTTTTTCACGACTTGTTGAATAAATTGTTCCATATCGTTCTTTTCGTCGCGATCTGGGTCGGCTAAACAAATGTCGATGACGTGCGCCCCGTTTTTCACTTGGGCGCGGGCAATTTCTGCCGCTTCTTCATATTTTCCTTCCGCAATGAGCCGTTTAAATTTGCGAGAGCCGATGACGTTTGTTCGCTCGCCGACGAACAGCGGGCGCATCGTCTCATCGTAAACGAGCGCATCAATGCCAGAGACGGCATGCATCGCAAACTGTTTCGGAATGACGCGCGGTGGCACGTCGCGAACGGCTTCAGCGATGGCGCGAATATGTTCAGGCGTCGTACCGCAACAGCCCCCGACAATGTTTAACCATCCTTTTTCGGCAAATTGACGAATTTTTTTCGCGAGCATGTCTGGCGTTTCGTGATAACATCCTTCTTCGTCCGGAAGACCGGCGTTCGGATAACAGCTGACGGCTGTATTGGCGAGCGAGGCGAGCGAGCGCAAATGATCGGTCATAAATTCTGGCCCTGTCGCACAGTTTAAGCCGACGGCAAATGGTTTCATATGTTGAATCGAAATAAAAAACGATTCGATCGTCTGTCCGGCAAGCGTTGTGCCCATCGGCTCAATCGTTCCTGAAATCATGAGCGGCACTTGTTTTCCGACCGTTTGAAACGCTTCGGTTATGCCGAGAAAAGCGGCTTTGACGTTTAACGTATCTTGGCACGTTTCTAATAAAAGAAGATCGACGCCGCCAAGTAATAGCCCGCGCGCTTGTTGTTCGTATGCGGCGACAAGTTCAGAAAACGTCGTTCCGCCTGTAACAGATAACGTTTTCGTCGTCGGTCCCATCGAACCAGCAACGAAGCGCGGCCAATCGCTCGTTGAATATTTCTCCGCGATTCGCTTAGCGAGCTTTGCCGCTTCGATATTTAACTCAAGGGCGATATGTCCGAGATTGTATTCATCTAATACGATGCTCGTTGCGCCAAACGTATTCGTTTCGACGATGTCCGCACCCGCTTCAAAATAAGCTTCATGAATGTGGGCAATGACTTTTGGAGCGGTGATCGTCAAATATTCATTGCATCCTTCGTACGCTTCACCGCCAAAGTCCTCCGCTATTAAGTTGGCGGATTGAATCATCGTTCCCATTGCCCCGTCAATAATTAAAATTTTCTTTTCGAGCTGTTCGAGTAAGCTAGCCATGGTAAACCGTCCTTTCTTTTTTGAGCCGCTCTTTTTCGTGCGTGTAGCGAACGAGTTCGACCGTCATATCGTAACGTAAAAATGGTGTAATGAAATATATGCCTTGGAATAAATCGAACGCCGCATCGATGAGCGCTTTTGCAATCGCTAACCCTTCTTTTGTCGATTGGACAGGGTCGTTTGCGCAAGCAGCCATGCGCGCACGAATGTGATCGGAAAGGGTAATGCCCGGCACTTCATGGTGCAAAAAGTCGGCGTTTCTAGCGCTTGTAAGCGGCATAATGCCGATGTAAATTGGCGTCGATAAATGTTTTGTCGCCTCGTATACGTCTTCCATTTGTTTTTCGCTATATAGCGGTTGCGTTAAAAAATAGTGCGCTCCGCATTCAATTTTTTTCTCTAGCCGTTTCACCGCTTTATCTAAATGGCGTACGTTCGGATTAAAGGCCGCAGCGATGGAAAAGTTCGTTTTTTGTCCGAGCGGTTTTCCAGAATACGAAATCCCTTCGTTAAATTGACGAATTAACGAAATTAAGTCAAACGATGATAAATCGTAGACGGACGTCGCCCCCGGAAAGTCGCCTACTTTAGACGGATCGCCCGTTAAAGCGAGCACATCGGTCATGCCGAGCGTATGAAGTCCCATTAAGTGCGACTGTAAGCCGATTAAATTGCGGTCGCGGCATGTGATGTGAATAAGCGGCCGCATGCCGAGCTGTTGTTTGACGATCGTTCCGACAGCGACGTTGCTAATGCGCGGTGTTGCGAGAGAGTTGTCGGCAAGCGTTAACGCATCAATATGTGCTTCTTTCAACGCTTTTGCGCCTTCTAAAAACTTAGCTAAGCCGAGTTTTTTTGGCGGGTCGAGTTCGACGATGATCGAACGGCGCGTGCGGGCGATGTCGGCTAAGGAAGGTTCTTTCGCCCGTTCCGCTTCTTGCACGACGACCGTATGCCGTTGTTTCACTTTTTTTTCATATACAGGTGTGCGGTCGGACAGGGCGCGGGCGATGGCGGAAATATGTTTCGGCGTCGTTCCACAACATCCGCCGATGAGTCGCACCCCTTGATCGCGAAAGGCGCGCGCTGTTTCTTCAAAATATTGTTCGCTCGTTTCATAAACGAACCGTCCGTCGCGATATTGCGGCAAGCTTGCGTTCGGGTACACCGATAAAAAGGTGCGCGTCGGAATCGGCACTTCTTCAAGCGAGCGCAACATATGATACGGACCGAGATGGCAGTTTAAGCCAACGACATCGGCGCCAAGTTGCTCTAATTGATGAAGCGCCTCGGCAAGCGAGATCCCATGTTGCAAGACGCCAATGTCATGCAACGTGACGTGTGCGATGAGTGGCAACGTCGTTTCTTTACGAGCGATGGAAAGAACGGTTTGCAGTTCTTCAAAATCGTAATACGTCTCAAGCAGCAGGCCATCGACGCCTTCGTTTAACAGCGCGTACAGTTGCTCGCGAAACGTTCGTTTCACTTCTTCGAGCGAAATGGTGCTTTTATTTGTGCTGCGGAGTCCCCCGATTGTGCCGAGCACATAGGCGCGTCCTTGCGCTGCTTGCTTGGCGAGCCGAACGGCTGCTTCGTTTATTTGTTTGACGTCATCTTGTAAGCCGTAGCGGGCGAGCTTTACATAGTTCGCTCCGTACGTATTCGTCTGGATGACTTCAGCTCCGGCATCGATATACGCTTCGTGAATGTGAACGATTTCCTCAGGCTTTGTCACATTTAATTCTTCAAAACAGCGATCGATGCCGTGCGCATATAATAACGTTCCCATCGCTCCATCGGCGATGACGATGCGTTCTTTTAAATCATCTAGCAATCCCACGTCCATTCCTCCGTTTCTTTTTCAAATAAAAAAGCCTTCTCCATAAGAAGAAGACGTCGCACGCTCCTTCTTATCTTCCAAGCGAATCGCTTGTCTGGACTTAGCACCTTGACGATCGTCAGGTTGCTGAAGGTTCATCGGGCCAGTCCCTCCCCTTCTCTCGATAAGATGATGTGTATGAAGTTACTCATAAATGTAACTGATTTTTTAGAAATATTCAACTATTTTATTTAAGAAAAGAAAAAAGAAGGCGCATAGCCTTCTTAACGGTAGTTGACGAATTGGACGTCGATCGGTAAGTCTGCTTCGCGAATGGCGGCGATGACTTTTTGTAAATCGTCTTTACTTTTGCCGCTGACGCGAATTTGGTCTTCTTGAATTTGACTTTTCACTTTTAAACCTGTATTTTTAATGATTGTGTTAATTTTTTTCGCGTTGTCTTTGTCGATGCCTTGGACGAGTTTCGCGCGTTGGCGTACCGTTCCGCCTGAAGCAGGTTCTACTTTTCCGTATTGAATGTTTTTCGTTGGTACACCTCGTTTAATAAGCTTTCCGATGAGCACATCTTTCAGTTGTTCGAGTTTGAACTCGTCGTCGGAAATAAGAATAAGCTCGTCTTTTTCAAGCGAAATGTCGCTTTTGCTCCCTTTAAAGTCGTAGCGATTTTGAATTTCTTTTAGCGCGATGTTGACGGCGTTCGTCACTTCCGACAAATCGACTTTTGATACGATATCAAATGAACTTTCTTTTGACATATGGATCACCTCAAACAAATATTGTGCTTCCATTATAGTCGATTGTTGACATATGAACAACTTTACAAAATCTTTATATATAAAAAGTAAACAAAATGTCGATTGTTGTCGATATAATAAATGAAGTGGGATTTGAATGAAAGATAAGGAGATGAGGAAATTTTATGAAAAAAATAATTTCACTCATGATGGCATTCGTGTTATTGCTTGCCGCCGGGTGTTCACAAACGAGTTCATTTCAACCGAAAGAACGTGTCAAAATCGGTATTATGTTGTCAGATGTCGGACTAGGGGATCAATCGTTTAGCGATTCAGCGTTTAAAGGGCTTATGAAAGCGCGCGATGAGCTTGGCATTTTTTTTGACTATCGTGAGTTAAAAGAGACGGGGACGTATGAAAAAGGGCTAACCGAGCTTGTTGAAGCAGGGAACGATCTCGTTATCGGTCTCGGCTTTATGGTGCAGCAAGATTTAGAAAAGGTAGCGAAAACGTATCCGAAACAGCAATTTATATTAATTGATGCCGTATCAGATTTACCAAACATTACATCGATTACGTTTAAAGAAGATGAAGGTAGCTTTTTAGCAGGCGTCGTTGCTGGTATGTTGACGAAAACGAACAACGTCGGCTTTGTCGGGGGGGCAGATGTTCCTCTTATTCGCAAATTTGCAAACGGCTTTATAAAAGGGGTAAAAGCGGTTAGACCGGAAGCGAATGTGCAAGAAGTGTATGCAGGCAACTTCGGTGACGATAAGCTTGGGGCACAAATTGCAAAACAAATGATCGCAAACGGGGCAGACGTGCTATATGCTGCCGCCGGATTTACAGGTGTTGGCGTATTGCGCGAAGCAGAGATGAACGGAAAATATGCGATCGGTGTCGATAGCGACCAATATTTTTATGCAGAAAAAGCAGTCGTCACATCGATGTTAAAAAATGTCGATGTCGCATTATATACGGTTATTCAACAATATGTCGAAAAGAAAGACGTGCCAAAAGGAACGGTTGAACTAGGATTAAAAGAAAACGGCGTCGATTTAGCGCCTATTCGTGTCGTGACGTTTAGTCCAGAGCAACAAGCAACGTTAGAAAAATGGAAAGAACAAGCGACAAACGGCATCGCGAAATAAAGGAGGGATACGATGTCTATTCAACAACGACTATTATTTCACTCATTAGCAACGCCAATTATTGCAGGCGCCATTATCGTATTCATTATTATGAATATGCTTTCTATTCAATCGTCGAATCAAGATTTCGTTCCGCTCATGATGAAAGCACAACATTTGCAGGCAGAACTAAAAGCGACGAAGCAAAGTTTAAGCAATTACGCCTACAGCCCGACAGAAGGAAATAAGCAAGAAGTGCTCGTTCATTTGGAAGAATCGGAAAAGTTGTTTAGCGCATTAAACAAAGGATTGACTGCACCGTATGTTCGCCCTTCGCTTGAACGAGCAAACAACAAATTTGCCGCGCTAGCAAGTGAATCAAAAGCAGCGCTTGATGCGCAAAATGTGGCGGAAATTCGCCGCCAGTCGATGCGCGCGGAAGGGGTATTAAACGATGTGCATGTCGTAAATACGTATGTAAGCGAGTATTACGAACATATGCAAAAGCAATTGCAAAGTCAAATACAACAAGTCATTACGATTTCGCTCATTGCGATCGCGATCGTGCTATTGTTTGCTGGATTTAGCGGTTTTCGCTTAACAAAAAAAATTACGGCACCTCTTCGCAACATTGCGGAAAATGCGAAACAAATTGCGCGCGGCAATTTGCGTATCGAGCCTGTTGTGTATAACGGGAAAGATGAGTTAGCGGATTTAAATGAAGCTTTTACAACGATGGCCAACCAGCTTAACGGATTGCTTCAGTCGGTCGATACGGCAAGCAAACAAGTTGAGGTGTTTGCGAAAGACATTGATGATGAAACGAAAATGTTGACGGAAATTAATAACCAAGTTGCTGTATCAACGAACGAATTGTCGGCAGGGGCACAAAGTATTTCGGAAGACTTGCAAAGCGCGGTGCAGCTCATTGAGCGAATGGAACAAACGGTGCAACAAAATGTCGCGCGCACCGAACAAACAGCTCGGTATAGCGATGAGGCGGTGGAAGCAATCACGCATGGTCAAGCTGCGCTAGCCGAACAAAAATCGTTTATTGATGAAAACGCAAAAGCGACCGCTTCGATTGAACAGTCAACAAAGCAGTTTGCAGCGTATGCAAGCAAAATTGAAGATATGGCTAAAGCGGTATCGGACATTGCTACGCAGACGAACTTGCTCGCGTTAAATGCCGCGATTGAAGCGGCGCGTGCAGGGGAGGCAGGAAAAGGATTTGCAGTCGTCGCGGAAGAAGTGCGCAAACTGGCAGAAGAATCATCGAAAGCGACAAGCCAAATTTTTGAAATGGTACAACTCATTCAATCTGGTTTAACGAATGTGACAGAAGCGGTTCGCCGCGGTGTTCATATCGCTGAGGCGCAAACAAAAGCGATTGAAACGACGACAGAGGCGTTTGCACAAATTGAAAACAAAGTGCATCATATTACAACAGATATTCAAGCGCTCGTGATCGGCATGAACGAGTCGAAAGAGCTTGGTAAAAACGTTTTACAAAACGTGGAAAGCATTAGCGCGGTCGTTGAGCAATCCGCAGCAGGTAGCGAACAAATTGCTGCGTCAATGGTCGAGCAGTTAGAGGCGTTCAAAAAAATGGGTGAAAAAGTGACGACATTGCGCCAACTGACAGACGACCTACAACAAATGATGGCGAAGTTTCAAATGAAGTAATGCACATAGCCCTGTCAAGTAGACATTAAAAAAAGAGTACATTAAGCTACGGCCTTTTCTCGATATTCAATCGGGGAAAGGCCGTTCAGTTTTTCTTGAAAACGACTGTGATTGTAAAAATAAATATACTCTTGAATAGCTTGATACGCCTGTTCTATCGTTTTTGGGCGCATCAAATACAACTTCTCTTTCTTTAGATGTGAGAAGAAACATTCGATACATGCCATTCACCTTAACAAAACTCTTTGCATTTTAGAAATCAGAAAGTGATTTCTCGAATAATAATTGTTTCAAGTTCTTTATCAAAACCTTGTTTTTCTCTTCGAAAAGCCTTCTTAAAAGCATCAGGGTTTTTTATTAATTTCACTTTATCAAATATAAACAGGAAAAGATGATCGGCTTTATAATGAAATGAATCTGCACCTAACTCTTCCGTCAATTTACGTTCAGTCATGTTTTCTCTTGTACATTTCACTTCAATTACAATTCCATATTCATCGAGTACGATATCGTATCTGACAGAAGCGTAGCCAGCATTATTCACAACCTCTAATCTAGCATTTGGAAATATTGGTCTGATTAACGAATACAGTATCCGCTGAACATCATACTCATTTCCGATTTTAATATTGTCTAAATCTTCCTTTTTGATCGTGCCATTACCATGAACTTCATCTTGATACATTGCCTCAATGTGTTTATGAAAATTCTTTAAAATCTTTCGGATAATCGTTACAGCCATTGTTTTGTCTATATGATCCTCAGCACTTTTCTCTGGTAAGTATTTACCGGACTCAACGTCAGATTTTAATTTACTCAAAATATCTCTACTTTTTTGAAGAGCTTCCCCGACTTTGCTAATAGTGTCCTCTCTTGAGAATTTATTTGGAACCACTTTCGTTTCAATCAGAAAATCTTTACTTATTGATGGTTCAGAAAAATTTTCACTCAATGTTCTCTTTACATCGTTCCTCCAAGCGTTAAAAGAGTCATAAACATCTTGCCTTTGTTCATAGAGGCTTATAAGTTTTTCGAGATCATCTATTCTTTCATTTATTTCTTTTATAACTATATCCGGCTCTTTTCGAATCATCGACATATAAATCCCCCTTCACGATCAATAAGTACCCCATCTTAAAAAGAACAGGAACAGGGGATCTAGAATGAATATTTGATTATCTTTCCATTCAAAGACTTGATAAATAGGCTCACTAGAAAACATGATATCATGCAATTTTTGAAGAGAATCTCTAATCTTGTTCTTCTCAATTTTTTCCTTTGAATTAATTACTAGCAGCTGATCGATTCTCTCTTTCATTTCGTCCACTGACAGGCTAACAACAGGTGGATCTTGAGCAATTGCTTTTAATAAAATATGATAAATATCCGCTTTTTCTTCATTTTTTAATTGATATTTTTTTCTTTTTTGTCCCCTTGTCGATGGACCGGCCATTAACTTTTTAACCACTTCTTGATACGGTAAGTTAATAGTAGTGAACCGATAACTTTCTTCCAATTTTTTTTCGTCATTTATTTCCTTTATACTTTCATCTTCATCAATATTTAAAATAAGCGACAGATTCAAACAAATTGACTGCATTAACTGTGGAGATGTAAGGCTTTCTAAAGCCATTTTTGAAGCCAATTCATCATTTATTTTGATGCCAAGCTGCTCAAAACCAGTAATCGCAATTTCCTTTAACTCATCTTCTTGCCATGGTTCGATATTAATTAAATTTAATCTGCCGCTCAAATCTGGATTTTTCCTAATGGAGTCATCCGCTCTATGAGGTAGTGATATAACCACAGCTTTAAATTCTCTTCTAATGGCATCTTTTAATTGATAAGCGATATCTAGCTGCACCTCTTCAGGAGCATAATGGAAATCATCTAGAACTAACACAAGATTATTTTTTTTAAAAAATTCAATCACTTTATCCTTGTTTGATCCATACTTTTCTCGAGTAGAAATTGATTTATCTTCTGGATTATTATCAGTGCCTTTTAGCAAAGTCGTTTCTGAGTATTCTCCTCCAAGAGGCAAACCGACTTTATTTGCAACAACTTCCCAAAAGTCTTTTGCATTTTTAAAATCACTACCTGTTAAAGAAACCATATTTTGCGGTTCGATCACTTTCTCACATAAGACAGTCTTCCCTGTTTTAGATGGACCAATAATGGACGTTAAATATCCCGATGTATTAAGAGCTTGCTTCAAACGTGTTTCATACGTAAAACCGAAACCCGAAGACTTTCTAGAAACGTATGTGTATTTCGGAAATGATCCCGGTTTGAACACTTCATTAGAACGAAGCTTTCTCAAACCATATCCCTCCTTTTCACACCTTTATATATCTTATATATATTAATACTAATATTTTAACGTAATTATCATTAATTTTAAACCTAATAATATAAAAAAAGACATTTATAGACCTCTTTGTCCTTTTCACAACCTTTTTATTTTATACTTTTCATATTTATCTAAACGTCAAAGCACATAAGGAAGTTTATCTGTTTTTAGCGCAGACTTCTGCGGTAAAGGTAGAAGAATTAACGACCGTCAACAAAGTACGATTAAAGCAACATATCGGCAATATACACGAGGATGATTTAAATAAGATTATGAACCGTGTAAAATGGGGATTTGACCTGTAACGTACTTACAAAAGGGGGGCTACTGATGATTGCGGTTGAAGATGCACTAACGCTAATGATTGCCTTCGCATCTTTAATTGTTGCAGTAATTGCGGTTGCTAAAGATAAAAAGTAACCCACCCTGCTAGGCCTAAGTGAGGGTAGGTTACTTCCTAACATATACCTCGGGCCACTGCACGTCTTGCAGTAAGCCGTGTATCGTAGGGCATTGGTGGCAGCCAATGCCCTTATTTTATATCATATTCACCCTTCATTATAACGCCAAAAGGGAACAATGAAAAGAGCAAAAAGTGTGTTCGAAAAGGAATAGGACACCTTTTAATTATGCTCACGTAGCTATTCTTGTTTTACAAATGATTCGTCTCTTTTGAGTAGGCGCGTTTGCCAGCTTGGCGATTTTTCTCGCGCTCCATATTTTTTTCGTGTCGTTTCGCGTTATTGTCTTTTGCTTTTTTATCGTTGTCGCTTGTCATCGCTTCGTCACCCCTTTATCGGGTAGTGTAATCAATGCTCAAGCTGTTTATTCAAGAAAAAGAGAGCGATCGTTCCCGGTCCGGCATGCGCTCCGATCGCGCCGCCGATGTCAGAAATGAAAAACTGCTTGCAGCCGAACGTTTCTTCAATCATCGCTTTCAGTTCGAGCGCCGTTTGTTCATCGTCGCCGTGGCTAATGCCGATCAGTTGGTTTTGAACGTCCGCTCCGCGCTCTTGCATGAGCTCGACCATTCGTTTCAACACTTTTTTCCGTCCACGCACTTTTTCAATCGGGATTAATTTTCCGTCCTCGACGTGAAGAAGCGGTTTAATGTTTAACACCCCGCCGACAAACGCTGCCGTTTTGCTGACGCGCCCGCCGCGCGCTAAATATTGCAAGTCATCGACAGTAAAAATATGTTCCATATGACGACAATACGTCTCAATCGTTGCCACGACGTCGTCGTACGCCATGCCGCTTTCAGCGAGCTCAACTGCTTTTTTTACGACAAGCCCTAGCCCGAGCGAGGCGCATTTCGAGTCGATGACGGTTAGTTTCGCGTTCGGATATTGTTCAAGCACTTCGTTTCGAATCATGACCGCCGTTTGATATGTGCCTGACAAGGCGGAAGAGAAGGCGATATAAATGGCAGGTACGCGCTCTTTCGCTAACGTCGTAAATAGCTCTTCCATTTGCGAAGGTTTCGCTTGCGATGTTTTCGGTACGTCGCCTGCGCGCATCGCATCGTATACTTGTTTTGGCTGGATCGTCAGTTGATCATCGTAGTCTTTGTCGTTTATATGAACAGCTAACGGTAAAAAAGCCATTTGTTTTTCTTGTATAAAAGAAAGTGGCAAATCGCACCCGCTATCCGCTATAATTTTAATATTCATTTCAATCACCCCTATGTATGTACTTATTTTAAGTGTAGCGATTATTATGGAAAAAAACAATCTTATCGCTTTGTAGGAGGATGTGTTGTGGACGTAAAAAAATTGTTTGTCGTCATTATCGGTGGGTTATTAAACGCGATCGGCATGAATTTATTTTTAATTCCGGCGAACGTATATACGAGCGGATTCGCTGGAGCTGCACAGCTCATTTCTAAAGTCGTTGGCGATTATACACCGTATGTTATTTCGACAGGTTTATTGCTCTTTTTGTTTAACATTCCTGTCGCCATTTTAGGATGGAAAAAGGTAGGGAAGTCTTTTACGTTTTATAGCTTTTTAAGCGTTGTGTTTATGTCGCTATTTCTTGAAATCATTCCTGTTCGTTCGCTTTCTGAAGACATTTTATTGAACGCCGTTTTCGGCGGAGTGATTGCAGCAGTCGGAACGGGCTGGACGTTAAAATGGGGGGCGTCAACAGGCGGATTAGATATTATTGCGCTCGTATTGTCTCGCGTCAATGATCGTTCGGTCGGGACGTACATTTTTGCGTTAAACTCCATCATTATTTTAACAGCTGGATATATGTACGGATGGGAAAAAGCGTTATATACGCTCGTGACGTTATATGTGACGACGCGCGTCATTGATGCGATTCATACGCGCCATCAAAAATTAACTGCGCTCATTATTACGACAAAAGGGGAAGAGATGAAGCAAGCAATTAAGTCGCGAATGATTCGCGGCATTACAGTCATCCCGGCGAAAGGCGCGTTTTTAAATGAAGATAAAGATATGCTTATGATCGTTATTACGCGCTACGAGCTGTTTGATTTAAAACGCATTATTAAAGAAGTCGATCCGAAAGCGTTCACGAACATTATGCAAACGACAGAAGTCGTTGGGTTTTTCCGAAAAGAGTAAAGCTGCGCGCACGGCGCAGCTTTTTACAATGCATGAAGTTCGTCTTGCAAAGCGTGCAACTGTTTTCGTTCGGCGTCGTTGGCGTTAGCGAAAGCGGATGAGAGCGCATTTTTGGCGACAGCGATGGCGCGTTCCGTGCGCTCTTCTTTTGCTTTAGCGACCGCCTTTCTTGCTTGTTGAAACAATGGATTGCCCATATTAAAATCCCCCAAGATTTGCATGATCCGCTTTTTCTGCTTTGCGTTGTTCCGCTTCCTCATACGTCATATGATACGGAATTTTTTCATCATGCTTATATACTGCATCGGCACTTTGTTGAATAAACCGCTTCGATTTGTTTCGTTTGCCCACACGACATTCCCCCTTGTTCGCCGCTTGTGACGCATATCGCGTCGATGATAGTTTGTTCATGTTTGGGCTACAATACGTGAGGGAATTTTTTATAACTTTAATAACGATTGCAAATACATCGCGATGCCGTCTTCTTCATTCGTTTTTGTGACATCATCTGCGACCGCTTTAAGCGGATCGATCGCATTGCCCATCGCGACGCCGATTCCTGCCCATTTTAACATCTCGATATCGTTATCTTCATCGCCAAAAGCAATCACGCGCTCGCGCGGAATGCCATAGAAAGAAGCGACTTTTTCAAGCCCAAACGCTTTATGGACGCCAGTATGGACGATTTCAATGACGTGCCACGGGGCTGTCCAACTGCGATGGTCGATGACGTTGGCATGCACTTCCGATAAATATGTGCGAATGCGTGCAACGTTTTGTTCATCCGATAAAATTAAAATGCTCGTCGGGTCTTTCCGTAAAATATCGTGCAAATTTCCGATATATACGTTCGGATCGCCTAAATTAAATAAATCGAGCAGCTGTTCGTCATGTTCGTGAAAATATACATCGTCCATCACTTCCGCTAAAATGTTGCGCACGTTATATTTTCTGCTGACGTCAATAATTTCTTTCACCGTTTCAAGCTGAAGCGGAGTATGATACATCCCCCAGCTGTCATCTTTCGGATGATGGACGAACGCTCCGTTAAAATTGACGATCGGCGTTGTTAGTTCCAATTGTTCGTAATACATTTTGCTTGCGCGGTACGGACGTCCTGTCGCGATGACGACGATATGTCCGGCTTGTTTTGCTTTTTGAATGACAGCGTATGTACGTTCGGAAATGGTTTTATTGTCTTTTAATAACGTGCCGTCTAAATCAAGCGCAATTAAATGTTTGTCCATGATTGTTCCCCTTTTCGTTAAAATGTTCTACTCTTGTAGTGTATCGTTTTTCCAAAAAACTTGTCTATATGGTAAGATGATGTTAAAAGATAACAAGGGAGATGAGAAGATGGTAACGATTATTCGCGAGACAATCGCAAACGTTCCTTGTTTGCACGTTGTAAAAGATGATGATATTCATCATATGCGGCCGCTCGTCATATTTATTCATGGATTTACGAGCGCGAAGGAACATAATCTTCATTTTGGCTATTGGCTTGCAGAAGCAGGATATCGCGTCATTTTGCCGGATGCGTTGTATCATGGGGAACGCCCAAATTCGCTCTCTGACGATGAGCTTCATTTGTCATTTTGGGATATTGTATTAACGACCATTCGCGAGCTAGATGATATAAAAAATGAGCTCGTCGAACGAAACGTTGTTGATCCGAATCGCATCGGCGTCGTTGGGACATCGATGGGAGGCATTGTGACGTTCGGTGCGTTAACGCAATATGAATGGATTCGTGTCGCTGGCTCGCTCATGGGCAGCCCATGCTATCGAATGTTTTTCGACTTGCAGCTGCAATTCGCTGAGCGAAAAGGAATGGCTTTGCCGCTGTCAAACGAGCAGCTCGCTTCGTTGCGCAACACATTAACAACATACGATTTATCGCTACAGCCGGAAAAATTAAATGGCCGTCCGCTATTCATTTGGCACGGAAAACAAGACGACGTCGTTCCTTTTGACTATACATACGCCTTTTATAAACAAATCGAGCCGTTTCATAAGCCGCTCCGTATGTTAGTCGACGAACGAGCAGGTCATAAAGTGACGCGCGAAGCATGTTTACAAACGGTTCAATGGTTTGTCACACATTTATAAAAACATGTGACATGTATCACAAAAAAAGAAGAGAGGAGGATGATACAATGAGACGTGAGGAGGGATAGCATGGTTATTCCGAAACAACATGGCGCATGGGCGATGTTAATCATTCCATTTTTATTCGGCATCGACATCGGTCAAGCGACGTGGCTTCATGTTCCGTTATTTGTCGCATGGTTTTTTCTTTATTTAGCCACATATATATGGATGCTCGTTGTAAAAAAGCAAGCGACCGCTCATCATAAAAAATGGCTTGCCATCTATACATTTGTTGCTCTCATTTTCGTCGCTATTCCGCTTGCTTACAAGCCGACGCTCGTTTATTTTGGATTAGCTATGGTTCCGTTTTTTGTCGTGAATATATATTTTGCGAAAAAGAAAAAAGAGCGGTCGTTTACAAACGATGTGGCGGCGATTATGAACTTTTCGCTCGGCGGTGTAGGAAGCTACTATGTCGGAACGGGAGCAATCGATGAAAAAGCGTTGTTTTTATTTGTTGCCTCCGTTTTATTTTTCGTCGGAAGCACATTTTACGTGAAAACGATGATTCGTGAAAAAAACAATCCGCGGTATAAATGGGCATCTTGGATATTTCATATCGGGCTTATTGTCGCATGCATCGCGGCGGGACATGGCTGGTTGGCGCTCGCTTACGTGCCGAGCGGCTTGCGTGCGATGTACTTTTATGGGAAAGCGATGTCGATTAAAAAAGTAGGGATTTATGAAATCGTCAACGCTGTTTATTTTGCGCTTGTCGTCGTTATGTTTTATTAGCGGCTGGGAGGAGAAAATTTTCTCCTCTTGTTTTATGTCTCCGTCTTTATTTCATATTGCATATGTCAATGGGACAACCTTCGCAACGAATTTCATCTTTTAAAAACTGCAAATCGTGAATCGTTATTTTTCCTTTGTGGACGGAGATGATTTGTAGCTCTTTTAACTCTTTTAATAATCGGCTGACGACTTCGCGCGCGCTGCCGCAAAAGTTGGCAAGTTCTTGATTTGTCATCGGAACATTGATGAGAATGCCGTCCTCTGTTTGAACGCCGTAACTGTTCGCGAGGCGGATGAGCGTAGAATAGAGCGCTCCCTTTTTTCCATGTAAAATTAAGTCGCGTATTTTCGTTTGCATGCGTTGCAGTTGCAAATTGAGCCATTGCATAAATTGCAACGCAAACGCATGATCGAGCAACAATCGTTCTTCGACTTGTTGTTTATGAATGACAGCTAACGTCCCCGCTTCCACCATTTTCGCGCTTACCGTACATGTGCACGCCAATTGAAACGGAACGATCTCCCCGAACGCATCCCCTTGTTCACAAATGCGAAGCGATAGTTCGCGCCCTTCATCTGTCGTTTTGGTCAACTGCACTTTTCCTGCACATACGACGTATAGTTCGCTCGCCACTTCTCCTTCCCGAAACACATATTCTCCTTTTTGCATATCGATCATATGATGAGGAAGGGAAAGAAGGTCGGATAAGGAGATCGGTTGAATAGTCATACAATAACCACCTTTACTGTTCTCTAGTTTCATTAAAAAGAAAAAAAAACATGACGTCAATATATGGAACAGAAAAATAAAAAATATTTAAATATACATTTGATTTTATTTTTATGCAGTATTATAATGATAACTAAATTTACAACATATATAGAAAGTGGGGAACGGGGAAATGAAAGTCTCCATTATCGGAGCGACAGGCTACGGAGGAATTGAACTTATTCGTTTATTGCAACATCATCCGTACATGCGCGTCGTTTCCGTTCATTCATCTTCACAAGCAGGTGTTCCGCTTCGTGATGTGTATCCGTATATGGAAGAGTCATTCATCTTGCGTGATATTCGAATCGATGACATCGAGGGCGATCTCGTTTTTTTAGCGACGCCGCCCGGTGTATCGAGCGAATGGACGCCGAAGTTGCTTGCGGCAGGGTATAAAGTCATTGATTTATCTGGAGACTTTCGTTTGCGTGATGGGAACGTGTATGCGAAGTGGTATAAAAAACAGGCGCCGAACAAGGAACTATTAAAACAGGCGGTGTATGGGCTGACCGAGTGGAATCGCGACCGCATTGCGACGGCGAGCTTAATCGCCAATCCGGGCTGTTATCCAACGGCGACGTTGCTTGGATTAGCACCGCTCGTCATTGAAAAATGGATTGTTCCGCATCGCGTCATTATAGATGCGAAATCAGGTGTATCTGGCGCAGGACGAGGCGTATCGCTTGGCGTTCATTTTTCGGAAACGAATGAAAACGTAAAAATATACAAAGTGAATACACATCAACATATTCCTGAAATTGAACAAATGTTATGCGACTGGAATGAACAAATGGAGCCGGTGACGTTTAGCACCCATTTAATTCCGATGACGCGCGGCATTATGGCGACGATGTATGCGGAAGCCGCGCGCCCATTGTCGCTTGAAAGAATAATAGAATTATATAAAGAAACGTATAAACATTGCCCGTTCGTACGCGTTCGGGAGGCAGGATCTTTTCCGTGTACGAAAGACGTGTACGGTTCGAACTATTGCGATATTGGGCTTGCTTATGATGAACGAACAAATCGCATTACTGTTGTGAGCGTCATCGATAATTTAGTGAAAGGGGCGGCAGGGCAGGCCGTTCAAAACGCCAACGTCATGTGTGGATGGGACGAACAAACCGGATTGACATCGATGCCGATGTATCCGTAAAAGGGGTGGAAAAAATGATGATCGTTGAAGAAAAAGTGAAATATATGGCAGATGGAACAATTGTAACGCCAAAAGGCTTTCGGGCGGCTGGCATTCATGCCGGCTTGCGTTATACGAAAAAAGATTTAGGTGTGATCGTTTGCGACGTGCCAGCCTCATGTGCAGCTGTATACACTCAAAACGTGTTTCAAGCTGCTCCGTTACAAGTGACGAAAGAAAGCATCGCTGTTGAAAATAAGTTACAAGCCGTTATCGTCAATAGCGCCTATGCTAACGCATGTACGGGCGAACAAGGGCTAAAAGATGCGTACGACATGCGCAAATGGTGTGCAGAAGCGTTTGGGCTCCATGAACACCTCGTCGCTGTCGCATCGACGGGAGTGATCGGCGAACGTTTACCGATCGAAAAAATTCGCGCGAGCATCCCGAAGCTTGAACCGACGGCACAATGGAGCGGGGCGGTCGATTTTCAAACAGCTATTTTAACGACCGATCTTGTCATGAAAAAAACGTGTTATGAAACGGTGATCGATGGTCAAGTTGTGACAGTTGCAGGGGCGGCAAAAGGATCGGGGATGATTCATCCGAATATGGCGACGATGCTTGCTTTCATTACGACCGATGCAAACCTTCCGTCAGACGTGCTACAACATGCGCTTCGCTCGATTACAAACGTGTCGTTTAACCAAATTACCGTCGATGGCGAAACGTCAACGAACGATATGGTCATCGTCATGGCGAGCGGATTAGCAGGGAATGAACCGCTTTCTCCTCAGCATCCCGATTGGGCGAATTTTTATGAAGCGCTTCGGAAAACGTGCGAACATTTAGCAAAACAAATTGCTCGCGACGGAGAAGGGGCGACGAAGTTAATTGAAGCGCGCGTGAAAGGAGCGCGGACGGACGAAGAGGCAAAATGGGCCGCGAAACATATTGTCGGTTCCAATCTAGTGAAAACAGCAGTGTACGGAGCGGATGCGAATTGGGGGCGCATTATCGGAGCGATTGGTCATAGCGGAGCATTCGTTAACCCGAACGATGTGGACGTATGGATCGGTTCAGTTCACATGTTAAAGCAGAGCGAACCGATGCCGTTTGGTGAAGAAGAAGCGAAAGCAGCTTTAATGGAAGACGTTGTCGTCATTACGGTAGATTTGCATGTCGGTGACGGGGAAGGCGTTGCGTGGGGCTGCGATTTAACGTACGACTACATTAAAATTAACGCAAGCTATCGGACGTAAGGGGGAATGAGTGTGATTGTGATCAAATGCGGCGGTAGCGTGCTTCATGAATTATCCCCAGCATTTTTTACGAGCGTGCAACAGTTAAGAAGAAGCGGAATAGACGTTGTCATCGTCCATGGAGGTGGTCCGGATATCGGGCAGCTCCTTCACGCGCTGAACATTCCGTCCGAATTTGTTAACGGATTGCGGAAAACGACAAAAGAAGTGTTGCACGTTGTAGAAATGGTTTTGAATGGAAAAGTGAACAAAACGCTCGTCTCTCTTTTACAAACAAATGACATTCGCGCAGTAGGGTTATCGGGTGTCGATGACAAGTTGTTGCAAGCAAACCCGATCGATGTACAAACGCTCGGTTATGTTGGGGAAGTTGTACACGTTCACGCGCACATTATCCATACGTTGTTGCGCCACGCATACGTTCCTGTCATCGCGCCGATCGGTGTAGATGAGCATGGTCAAACGTATAACATTAATGCAGATACGGCGGCGGCGGCAGTAGCGCAGGCGCTTTCGGCTGACAAACTCGTTTTTGTAACGGATGTCGCCGGCATTTTAAACAATGGTGAAGTCGTCAAAGAAGCGACAGCTCAAATGGTTGAAGCGATGATTGCCGATGGGACGATTTCAGGAGGGATGATTCCGAAAGTAAAAGCTGCCCTTCATGCGCTTCACGCGGTCAATGAAGTGGCCATTGTAAGCGGGAAAGTTCCATTTTATGAACATGGTACGTGGCATGGAACGATGATGAAGAAAGAGGTGTGTGTATGATTTTTCCAACTTATCAACGGTTTCCGATTACGGTCGCCAAAGCGGAAGGGACGAAATTGATCGCAACAGACGGAAAACAGTATATCGATTTTATTGCCGGCATTGCGGTATGCAATCTCGGCCATCGCCATCCCGCTGTCCAGCAAGCGCTAGAGGCGCAGCTCAATGAAGTATGGCACGTGTCCAATTTGTTTCATCTTCCGATTCAAGAAGAAGTTGCCTCCCTTCTCGTTCAACATTCCGTCGGGGATGCGGTGTTTTTTTGCAATAGCGGGGCAGAGGCGAACGAGGCGGCGATCAAGCTAGCACGGAAACATACCGGACGCTCAAAAATCATTACGTGTGAACAGTCGTTTCACGGGCGTACGTTTGCGACGATGTCGGCGACAGGGCAAGCGAAAATTCATGACGGATTCGGTCCGTTGTTACCGACGTTTGTTTATGTGCCGTTTAACGATATTGATGCGCTTGAGCGGGAAATGGATGAAACGGTGGCGGCCGTCATGGTGGAAGTTGTGCAAGGAGAAGGCGGTGTTGTCGTTGGTGAAAAGTCGTTTTTGCAGGCGGCAGAGCGGCTTTGCCAAACATATGGCGCATTGCTTATTGTTGATGAAGTGCAAACAGGGATCGGGCGAACGGGAACGTTGTTCGCTTACGAGCAGTTTGACATTTCCCCGGATGTCATTACCGTTGCGAAAGGATTAGGAAGCGGTTTTCCTGTCGGGGCGATGATCGGGAAAAAACATGTCGTTCCGACGTTTAGCGCAGGTGTGCACGGCTCGACGTTTGGCGGAAACGCCTTAGCGATGGCAGCAGCGAAGGCGACGCTTGACATCGTCACACAACCTTCGTTTTTACAAGACGTGCGCGAAAAAGGAACGTATTTTCACGAGCAATTAACAAAGGCGCTTGAACATATCCATATCGTTACGCATGTGCGCGGGTTAGGACTTATGGTGGGCATAGCGTGCAACGAACAAGTGGCAAACATCTTGCCGCATATTCATGAAAGAGGACTGCTCGTGTTAGCGGCGGGACCGAACGTCATTCGTTTATTGCCACCGCTCACCGTAACGAAAGAAGAGATCGATGAAGCAGTCAACATATTACAAGAGGCGTTAACATCGTATGAACGTGATTTTTTATACGTATAAATGAATAAAAATTCTTTTTGTTTAATAAACATTCGTTTGGGGTGTGAACATGGAAGCGTATGTACATTTGCAAAACGGCAAAACGTTTGCTGGGAAACTAGAAACGGCGTGGACGGGGGATGTTTCTGGTGAAGTCGTCTTTTTTACAGGAATGACAGGGTATCAAGAAGTGTTGACTGATCCATCGTATAAAAACCAAATCATCGTGTTTACGTATCCGTTGATCGGCAATTACGGAGTGAACGAAGTTGATTTTGAAAGCAAACAGCCGCATGTGAAGGCGGTGATCGTCTATGAAGCGGAGGAAACAGGCTATCATTACGAAGCGGCATATAGTCTCAAACAATATTTGCAAAAATGGAACGTTCCGCTCGTTAGCCACGTCGATACGCGAGCATTAGTAAAACAAATTCGAGAACATGGGGCGATGCCTGCTGTTATTTCGTTACGTGAAACGGCAGTTGTGCAAATGGAAGAACAACATCCTGTTCCGCTCGTCAGTACATCGGACGTCGAAACGTACGGAAGTGGCGACATGCACGTTGTTTTATTTGATTTCGGATATAAAAAGTCCATCGTTTATTCGTTAATGGAGCATGGCTGTCGTGTAACCGTCGTTCCGTACAACACGACGTTACAAACGGTAGAGCAGCTCGATCCTGATGGCGTCTTGTTATCAAATGGACCCGGAGACCCGAAACAATTGTCGACTTATTTGCCGAATGTGTTGGCGGTCATCGAACGTTATCCGACGCTTGCCATTTGCCTTGGGCATCAACTCGTTTCGCTCGCTTATGGGGGAGATACGGAAAAATTGAAGTTTGGGCATCGCGGGGCCAATCAGCCAGTATATGATGTGAAAACGAAAAGAGTATGGATGACATCGCAAAATCATGGCTATGTGGTGAAAGTAGAAAGTTTAGCGCATACGCCGCTTTCCGTTCGCTTTGTAAACGTCAATGACGGTTCTGTTGAAGGGGTGGCTCATGAAACGAAGCCGATTTTATGCGTGCAATACCATCCAGAGGCACATCCTGGTCCAAACGATACACAATTTATTTTTGCCGAATTTGTCGACATGATGAAAGCAGCAAGAAAGGAGAAAGTATATGCCTAAAGATTGTACGCTACGTTCCATTCTTGTCATCGGTTCTGGTCCGATCGTCATCGGTCAAGCAGCGGAGTTTGACTACTCGGGAACGCAAGGGTGTTTAGCGTTAAAAGAGGAAGGGTATCGCGTCATTTTAGCGAACAACAATCCGGCGACGATTATGACTGATGAAGTGCATGCCGATGCCGTCTATTTTGAGCCACTTACTGTCGAGAGCATGGAAAAAATTATCGCGAAAGAGCGACCCGATGGGCTATTGGCCACGCTTGGCGGCCAGACGGGGCTGAATTTAGCGTTTGCTTTACACGAACGAGGCATTTTGCAAAAATATAACGTCCGCTTGCTCGGTACGCCGATTGAGTCGATTAAGCGCGGGGAAGATCGTGAAGCGTTTCGCGCTTTAATGTATGAATTAAATGAACCTGTGCCAGAAAGTGAAATTGTAACAACGGTAGAAGAAGCGGTGCAGTTTGCTGAGCAAATCGGATTTCCGATTATCGTTCGTCCAGCGTATACGCTCGGTGGAACGGGGGGCGGCATCGCCGAAACGATGGATGAATTGATAAAGATTGTTGCGAAGGGGCTACGTGAAAGTCCGATTTCGCAATGTTTAGTCGAACGGAGCGTGGCAGGCTTTAAAGAAATTGAATATGAAGTGATGCGAGATCATACAAATACGTGCATCACGATTTGTAATATGGAAAATATTGATCCTGTCGGCATTCATACGGGCGATTCGATCGTTGTCGCTCCGTCGCAAACGTTGACGGATGTAGAATATCATATGTTGCGCTCCGCAGCGATTAAAATTATTTCCGCACTTGGCGTTGTCGGCGGATGCAACATTCAATTTGCGCTTGATCCGACGAGCAAAAAATATTACTTAATTGAAGTCAATCCACGCGTCAGCCGTTCATCTGCGCTCGCATCGAAAGCGACTGGCTATCCGATCGCAAGAATGGCGGCGAAATTGGCGGTCGGCTACACGCTTGCCGAATTAATGAATCCGGTGACAGGCCATACGTATGCGAGCTTTGAACCTGCGCTCGATTATGTCGTTGTGAAATTTCCGCGCTTCCCGTTTGATAAATTTCCGTTTGCCGATCGTCGCCTTGGCACGCAAATGAAAGCGACCGGGGAAGTGATGGCGATTGATCGCAACTTTGAACGGGCGTTGCAAAAGGCGATTCATTCTCTTGAATTAGATCATATCGGCTTACATTCACCGGCGCTTGCGAACGAGCCGACGAAATCGTTAATTGACATCATCAAAAAAGGGGATGACCGCCGCTTTTTCGCTATACTTGAGCTGCTTCGTCGCGGCATTCCAACGAGCGAAATACATGAGCGGACAAAAATTGACTTGTATTTTTTAACTCGTTTTGCTCAGCTCATTGCGCTTGAACAACAGGCGAAAAACATAACGCTCGATACGGTAGATGAACGAACGTTTCGCACGTTGAAAGAGAAAGGGTTTTCTGATGCGTATTTAGCTTATATATGGCATGTTGAGGAAAAAGATGTACGTGAAAAAAGAAAAGCATACGGCATTGTGCCCGCCTATAAAATGGTCGATACGTGTGCGGCAGAATTTTCAGCAGAAACGTCATATTATTATTCGACATATTTTGGCGAAAGCGAAGTGCAAGCGAGCGACAAGCCGAAAATGCTCATTCTCGGCTCAGGACCGATTCGAATTGGGCAAGGGGTAGAGTTCGATTACGGCTCCGTTCATTGCGTGTACGCTTTGCAACAAGCAGGGTATGAAGCGATTTTAATAAACAACAATCCGGAAACGGTCAGCACCGATTTCACCGTCGCAGACCGCTTGTATTTTGAGCCGCTAACCGTAGAAGATGTGTTAAATGTGATCGAGGCGGAAAACGTCGAGCGACTGATCCCACCGCTTACCTATCTCTGGGGGTCCTTTGGCGTTTCGGTCTCGTCTGTCATGTCGATGTTTAGGATGCTTGCCGACCCGATGCGGCAGCTCCGGCTGAGCTTCGAGCAGAGCGTTGCGGTGTTAGGGCTTCTCATTGAGCGATACGGCTCTTC
>OGCI01000442.1_pt1 | contig 48422 bp, 58 predicted proteins | sample 1570021 | NCBI WGS metagenome assembly OGCI01 (sample SAMN06264664, study PRJEB24512) | hot springs metagenome | isolation source: Hot spring water | place: South Africa: Tshipise | collected 2015-06-21
GTCAATATTTTATTTTCTATATATTTTTAGCATATTATGACAATCTACAATTAATGCCAAAGTTAGTATAACCGAGTTGGTTGTAGGGGTGGCATAATTGTTGAAAATAGAATTAATATGTTATACTTAAAATATATGATCTATGCTTTAGATATAGAAACAAGTTTTGCTCCAGCTCAAAAATTTAATAATCTTGGTCAACTAACTACCTTGGCTTTAAATTTAATTATGTTAGGATCGGGACTAATCTTTTTAGTAATGCTTTTTCGGGGAGCTTTCACTTTATTAACTCAAGGCTCATCTCCTGAAGGAGTAAAAAAGGCCTATGGAACTTTAACCTTTGCTATAATTGGATTAATAATTGTAATCTTTAGTTTTCTTGCAGTAAGATTATTAGGAAAGATATTAGGAATTGAAAACATTTTACCATGAAACTTTTAACCCAAGAAGATATCCAAGATATTTTTGGCCAAGTTTCTCCACCTTCAGGTATGAGTTTTGGGGCTAATAATCCAGAACAAGGTTTTGCAAATTTAATTAGCTTTGGTATTAGAATGTTTATTATCCTGGCTGGTCTTTTTTTACTTTTTTATCTTTTATGGGGTTCTTATAATTGGATTACTTCATCAGGAGAAAAAGAGAAAATTGCTAAAGCTCAGAATAAAATAACCAATGCAGCAATTGGTTTTGTTTTAATTTTTGTTGTTTTAGTGCTCTATAGACTGTTATTAGGAGACATTTTAAAAATAATAGAAATCACCCCTGAAGGTTGGCAATTAAAAATACCGTTATTAAGATAAAGAATTATTTGATTTTTAAAATCTTTGTCCCCTCACCTAAATAAATCTCACTTTTATAAACTACGAAATCAACCGCTTTCTTTAATATTTGAGAATTAATCTGCTCTAAATAATCACCAGTTTTTCCAGTTATATAAACTTTTCCTTGTTTTTTATCCCAAAAATAAAGTTTTTCTAAATTATTTTCAGTATAAATTTTATAAAAATTAAACTCTTTATCCGGCAAACTTAAATTAAAATCTTCTCTTATCCCAGAAATATATTTTAAAACGAGATTGTTTCCTGTTAAATAAATTGCTCCATCTATAGCAAATGATTTAATAGAAAATAAATCAATTGATTCACCTTTTTTAAAATAACTTGTTTTGTTAGAAAAACTCTCACTACTTTTTAAATACTTCCAGATTTCATCTGATTGTTTATCTAATAAATATAAATTGTCATTATAAAATTTTAGATCAATAATCTCTTTCCAATCTTTATCATTTTCAACAACCTTTTCTATTTTTTCTTCAGTGTTTATCTTAAAAATTCCCTTATTTTTTATATAAAAATAAACTTCATTATTATTTAAACCAAATAAACTACCTTGTTTTATTTCATTAAATTGGTACTTTTTTAATGATTTTTTTTCTAGAGACAAAATATAGACTTGATTATTTTTCTTATCAATAATTAAAAGATTATCTTCATCTAAATAAAAATTGCTTATTAAAATATTATTGTTATCAATAGCTAAATCATAAAACTCTTCAACTATCGCCTCTTCTTTTTTAAAAATTTTCTTTTCCGCCTCATTAATTATTTTTTTCATCTCTTGAACTTTTCTATCGTTAATTTTATTCTTACTAACTTGTTGAATTAACTTATTATATTCTTCTTTACTTTCTTTTAATAAAATGGTTGCTCTTTCTATATTTAAAAAAGCTACTTCTTCGGCCAAGACTGTTTTTTGAGAAATTAACTCATATGATTCATTAATCTTTTTCTGATAAATATTATTAATTCTTCTTTGATAACCTAAAACCACACTCCAAAAAAATAATCCAAAAAGAACTAAAGTCAATATCAAAGTATAAATTTTCTTACTGGTTTTTAATTGTAAATAAAAATTTTTAATAAAATTTCTTAAGCTATTTTTCCTTTCCATTATTAAATCATCTTCTATCGTCTCATCAATAATCTCCTCATGTTGTTTTAATTTTAACAATAAACCAACACAACCAGCATCATCATTTTCTCTATTTCTCAATTTTATCTCCTCAATGATTTCCTCTAATTGATAATTGTTTAATAACTCTAAAAAACCTTTCTCACCATTAACTAAGTTTTCCAATGTCTCAGTTGTAAAAATAAATACATCATTAACTTTTCCATTTCCTGAAGCCGTATTATCTTTATCCAATAAAAGACCAAATTTGTTATCTCTTTTAATAAAAATCTTTCCTTTTCCAATCGTTTTTAAGTAAAAAACATTATTATTTTTTAAATAACCACAAGCAATAGAAAAAAATGCTGGTAAATTTAACTCAGTAATCAGTTGAGAAATTAGATTATCAAAATCAGATAAACTTTCTATATTAAATCCTTTTTTAAAATATTGATTAATTTTCAAAGATAAAGTTTCGCTAGCTCCTTCTTCAATCTCGATAACAAAAAATAAACCGTCATCATAAAAAAATCCTGAATAACCATCTGTCTTTTCTTTACCTAAATAAAAAGATACTTTTTTATCTAACATAGTTTTCTAAGCAAAAAAAATTGTAAAGATTAATAAAATTAGAGCAATTGCTATTTGTAAAGAGCTAATAGCGGTAATAACAGAATTAAACTTATCTTTTAAAGTGTCGGTCATCACTCTAATTTGTCTTGATAAAACTATTGATAACATTAAATAAATTAAAGAAATAGTAATAGCAAAAATTTTGAAAAAAATATTAAAAGCTTGATTAAATTCCATGTTTTTTACTTAATAATTGATTAATATATTGACAAATTTCATTTGGATAAGGAATATCATCAAATTCAATATTCGCTTCATTTCCCGCTGTCTGAATAAAGATTGTTCCATAATTTAAAAGCGAACCTAAATAACCACTACTTTTCATTGTAATATCTTCAACTTTATTTAATCTTGCCATACTAATCTCTTTATAAATTATCCCATGAAAATCTATATCAATAATTTTTTTATCCGTTATAATTCCTACATTAAAATACCAATTTAAAATTTTTATCCAAAAGAAAGTCAAAATAAAAACTATTATTGCAAAATTAAAAATAAAAATTTGGTTAAAGCTTAAATAAGAAGCTAAAGAAAAATTAAAAACTATTAAAAGAAAAAAGGAAATTAATACCATTAATAACCAGTTAATTTGGGTAATTGGATGAGATCGTAAAAGAAAGATAATTTTTTCTCCTTCTTCATAAGCTTCAAAATCAATATCAGGATAAAGAAGATAGGAAAAAAAGGCCTTTTGTACTGGTTTACTCTTGTCTTCCATTTACTTTTATTATATACTATATTTGCTCTGGTTATTGAAGCGACTTGGTACCACCCTTACCCTTCCCGAACAAGGTCGTGAAACAAGTCAGCGCCGATGATACTTTCCGCTTCGGCGGAAGGGAAAGTAGGTCATAGCCAGAGCCTTTTTTATGTCTTAAAAATCTTTTTTTTGACAGTTTTCAAGTAATTTTTCAATGTCTAAATCTTTACTTGTATAAGTTTTAAGTATGTTATTAATGTTATCCTGATTATTATTAACTAAAATCATTTCAATAAAAGGGAGATAAGAAGTTAGATTATATTTTTTTATTAATCCTTTTGAGTTAAGTTCCAAGTTAATATTTCTATTTTTTATGTAAATTGTTGCTTTTAAATTATCTTCTTGGTATTGACAGATTAAGGGACCTTGAAAATCGATATTGATTTTTTTCTTAGCTAAAGTTGGTGTAATAATTATCGTTGGTTTTAAAAAATTGTCTTGTTTTTTTATCTGTTGAGGTTGTTGGTTATATTTTAAAATCAAAGCAATAATAATAACAACAATAGGAAAAATAATAACTGCTTTTGAAACTATTCTAAAAAAATCATCCATTTTTGATTTTAAAAAAAACTAATCTGGGGTATAATATAAGTATATAATAAACGATTTGGTAAATGTTTAATAATAAAGTTCATTAATATTAAGTTAGTAAGAAAATATCCATCTTGGGGAGTGGTGTAATGGTAACACACCTGCCTTTGGAGCAGGGTAGTCTAGGTTCGAGTCCTAGCTCCCCAACAAAAAACCCCGCTTTTGGCGGGGTTTTTTAAAAAATAATTTTTTATTTTGTTTTAACCGGAATTTTTTTAGGTTTGGCTGCCTCAGCAATTTTTCCGGTAACTACAACCACTCCATTTTCCACTTTTGCCTCAAGAGTTTTTTCATCAATTGGTCGAGGCAAAGTGGTATGATAATCAAAAGAAGAAACTCTCTCCATTCTATAAACCACTTTTCTCTTTTTCTTTTCCTCTTCTTTTTCCTCAACCTTGGCTTTAATATGTAAGACTCCGTCCTCAAAAGTCACCTCGACTTTATCCGCTGGTATACCTGGAACTGCTGCTTTAACCACCACATTATCCTCTTCTTCATAAACATCTAGCCCTTCGGTCATAGTCAGTTCTGGCATTTCTTCCTCATCTTCCCAAGAAAAAAATGGTCTAACCCAATTTTTTGAAAAAGGATCGAATCTAATAATTGCCATATTTTTCACCTCCTTTCTTTAAGAATTATCTTCAAGTTTCTAACAAAACTTCTATATTAGCAGTCTAACATATTATCTGCTAATTTGTCAAGAGAATTTTTAAAAAGGTAAAGTTAAAGGAGTATCTTTTTTTTCTTCATCTTCTATATATTTTTTCCAATTAACTTTAATAGCTACCTTACCATTTAAAGATGGATAATAAATTTCACCTTTTTCTATACCATAATCAAATATTTCTTTTGTTAAAATGACATCATTTAAACAGTATTTTTTTAACTCAGTAATCTTCCCTTCTCGATAATAATCAATTGCCTGAAAACCATGACCTGATTTTTTCTTACCTAAAGTCGCATAAACAACTTCATTTAAAGAAACTCTTTTACCAATCTTTTCTTTAATATCATCTAAAATATCAAAAACCGAAAATACTCTGATATCTCCAGGATAATAAGCTGATAAAACTGCTAAATCAAAATTAAAGATATTATAACCTACAAGATATGAGGCATTTTCAAAAAGAGTAAAAAGATTACCGATTTCTTTTTCTTCAAAAACCTTTGCTTGATTAGTCTTATAATCAAAAACTGCTACCACACTTACTTGAAGTTTTTTTGGATCATCAAAATCTCGAAAACTATATTTGGTCTCAACATCTAAAACTAAAGGAAATTTTTTCATTTTTCTAATTAAACTTTTTCTTTAATTCTTTAATAATCTCTATTTCTAGAGTATTATTTTTTTTCTCAGGAGCTTTTTCACTTAGATTAATTTTTTCAAGCTCGTTTTCATATTGAAAATGTATTTTTTTAAAAAGATTTATCAAAAACTCTTCCTTATCTTGATTAATATCGATTCTTTCTTTAAATAAAAACTCTTCAATCTTTCCCAAACTCCACAAAAACTCAAGAAACTTTTTATAGTTTAAATTAAATAAAGTTAAATTTCCTGTAATTGGTTTAATTTTAAAGTTCATCATATGAACTTCTTTAATCATTTGTTCATATGAAGGCTTATTTTTTATTATCTCATTAACTTTTTTTATTATCTCTAAAATATCATTTAGCTGTTTTTTTTGTCTTTTCATAAAGTATAATTATCTTATGTTAAAACAAAAATTGCAACAAGATCAAATTTATGCTTTAAAATCAAAAGATCAGGAAAAATTAGAGATTTTAAGATTTATCTTGTCAAAAATTAAAAACCAAGAAATTGATCTTAAAAAAGATCTAAATGATGAGGAAATAATTTTAGTTATGAAGAAAATCGTTAAAGAATTAATTGAATCAATTGAAGCTTTTAAAAAAGGAGGTCGACAAGATTTAGTTGAAAAAAACCAAAAACAACTCTCAATTATCAATCAATACTTACCACCAGAGTTATCTGACGAAGAAATAAAAAAAGAGATAGAAAAAATTATCAATGATAATCAAGAGCTCTATCAAAAAAATAAAAAAAGCCATTATTGGTTTAGTAATGAAACAACTAAAATCACAAGCTGATTCCTCAAGAATAATAAGAATTATATCTTCTTATCTATAATTTCTTATCTATATAATAAAAGTAAGGTATGAAAATAATAAAAAAAGTCTTTTTTTTAATTTTTGCTTTATTCCTTCTTTCTACTCTTTTTCCTAATATTATTAATTATCAAAGAAAATTAGACTTTTATAACAAAATTAAGGAAAAACTATCAAAAGAAGAAAAAAGACAAACCGAGTTAAAGACTGAGATTATTAAGAAAAAAAGTCAATCAGAATTAGAAAAAATTATCAGAAACCAATTAAATTTAAGTAAAGAAAATGAGATAATCATTGTTCTTCCCTCACCTAATCTAACATCAACCCCAACTCCAACAATAAAATTAACCAACTGGCAAAAATGGTTAAAGATATTTTTAAAATAATTAATTTAATTTCAAGAATATAATTATATTTAACTTAAAATTTAAATAAATTTAATTTTTTCAATGGGATTAATATTTGGTTGGATGACAGGAAAAACTCTTGCTGAAAGATTTGATGAATATGAAAAAATAATCAAAATGCTTGAGTATGAAGAAAAAAACCCAAAAATAAAACCAAAAACTAAAAAAGAGATTATCGATAACTTAATAAATTGTTCTCAAGTTAAACCAGAAAAAATTTTTGAAAATCTTAAAACTTCAGCTGAGGGTTTAACTCAAAAAGAGGCTAAAAAAAGACTTTTTCAATATAGAAAAAATGAGATCAATCAGGAAAAAAGAGATTATTGGTTAATTAGAATTTTAAAAATAATTGCCAATCCTCTAATCGCTCTTTTACTTTTTATTATACTAATCTCCTTTTTCACGCAAGATTATAAAACAACTGTGGTTATTAGTATTATGGTTTTTGTCAGCGTTACCTTAAGATTTTTTCAAGAAAATCAAGCTTATAACTCGGCAGAAAGTTTAAAATCCTTAGTTAAAACTACTTGTACTGTCATCCGTAATCACAAAAAAAAAGAAATTGATTTAAAAGAAGTCGTTCCCGGAGATATTATTGAATTAACTGCTGGAGATGTTATCCCTGCTGATTTAAGAATTATAAAAAGTAATGAACTTTTTCTTAACCAATCAATCTTAACCGGTGAAGCTTTACCTGTAGAAAAAAATCATCTTGAATATAAAGATTTTAATGAAAAAACATCTCTTTTTGAGTTAAAAAATATTTGTTTCTCAGGAAGCAATGTTGAAAGTGGTTATGGAATAGGTATTGTTCTCCAAACTGGTATTAGTACTTATTTTGGTAATCTTGTTAAAGATATTGCTGGCCAAAAAATAAAAACCAGTTTTGATAAAGGAATTGATAATTTCACTCTTTTAATGATTGGATTTATGGCTATTATGAGCCCAACCGTTTTTTTAATTAATGGAATTATTAAAGGTAATTGGTTTGAATCTTTTCTCTTTGCTATCTCAATTGCCGTTGGTTTAACTCCAGAGATGCTACCAGCAATTGTCACCGTTAATCTCTCTCAAGGTTCTATTAATATGGCTAAGAAAAAGGTGATCGTTAAAGACTTAAGCTCAATTCAAAACTTAGGAGCGATGGATATTGTCTGTACTGATAAAACTGGAACCTTAACTTTAAACAAAGTTACTTTGATTAAATGTTTAAATATTAATGGCGAAATAGATAAACAAACTCTTCATTATGCTTATATAAACAGCTATTATCAAACTGGATTTAAAAATTTATTAGACACGGCAATATTAAAACATGCTAAAAAAAATCAAGTTGATGAAATTGCTAAAGAATATAAAAAAATTCATGAACTACCATTTGATTTTATAAGAAAAAGAGTTTCTCTAATTGTTGAAAATAAGAAAAAAGAAAGATTAATTATCTGTAAAGGCGCTGTTGAAGAAGTTTTAACCATCTCTAATTTTTATGAATTAGATAATAAAGAATATTCTTTAACTAACAAATTAAAAGAAAAAATAAAACAGATGAATGATCAATTTAGTCAAGAAGGATACCGTGTTATTGCTGTTGCTCATAAATATCTCGATAAAATTAATAATAAAAAAACTGCCGAGTATGAAAATAACCTAATCTTCTCAGGAATAATAATCTTTCTTGATCCACCAAAAGAAACTGCCAATCAAGCAATAAAAAAACTTACTCAATATGGAATTGAAGTAAAAATATTAACTGGTGACAACGAGTTAGTAACAAAAAAAATTGCCCAAGAGGTAGGGATAACAATTAAAAGAGTAATTTTAGGTAATGAGATAGAAAAACTTGATGAAAAAACTTTAGTGGAAAAAGTCAAGCAAACAACCATTTTTGCTAAGCTTTCACCCGATCATAAAAGAAAGATTGTTAATGCTCTTAAAAAATCTCACCGCGTGGTTGGTTTTATTGGCGACGGAATAAATGATGCTCCAGCTTTAAGAATTGCCGATGTTGGTATCTCGGTTGATAATGCTGTTGATATTGCCAAAGAATCATCAAGTTTAATTCTCCTTGAACAAAGTTTAAATGTCTTAGCTGATGGCGTCATTGAAGGAAGAAGGGTTTTTGGTAATATTGTTAAATATATAAAAATGGGTGCTAGTTCTAATTTTGGCAATATGTTTAGTGTCTTAGGAGCAAGTATATTTCTGCCATTTTTACCAATGACACCTTCCCAAATATTGGTTAATAACCTTCTTTATGATCTCTCGCAAACTGCTATTCCTTTAGATAATGTTGACTCAGAATATATAAAAAAACCAAGAAGATGGCAGATAAAAGATATCGGTAGATTTATGATCTTTATTGGTCCAATTAGCTCAATTTTTGATTATCTAACTTACTTTATGATGTTATTTATATTTAATGCCTGGACTAATCCATCACTTTTTCAAACTGGTTGGTTTGTTGAATCTTTAACCACCCAAACCTTAATCATTCATGTAATAAGAAGTAGAAAAACTCCTTTTCTTCAAACTTGGGCAAGTAAACCTTTAGTTTTAACAACTTTAATTGTTGTTAGTATAGGAATTTTTCTTACCTTCTCTTCTTTTAATCATTATTTTAACTTTGTTAGATTACCTTTCTTATACTGGCCATTACTTTTTTTGATTATTATCTCTTACATTTTATTAACTCAAATTGTTAAAATCTGGTATATTAAAAAATACGGATACAATTAAAAAATAGCCAATAAGTAGATAAGATTAAATTTTGGTTACGGGGCCGGGAATCGAACCACGGTCTAGGAGATTATGAGCCTCCTGTGCTACCTTACACTACCCCGTAAATATATAATTTATTATAATATATTTATGAAAAATTTTCTATTGTCAATCGTTATTCCTGTTTATAACGAAGAAAACAATATCAACCCATTTTTAAAAAGATTACTATCAGTAATAAAAAAATATCAATATGAAATAGTTTTTATCAATGACGGCTCAACTGATAAAACTGAAACTATTATAAAAAAACTTAGTCAAGAAAATTCTCAAATTAAACTTATTTCGTTTACAAGAAACTTTGGCCATCAAATGGCGCTTTCTGCTGGCTATCAATATGCTCAAGGTAATGCGATTATCTCAATTGACGTTGATCTTCAAGATCCACCTGAGTTAATAGATCAGATGATAGAAAGATGGTTAAAAGGAGCAGAGATTGTCTATGCAAAAAGAAATCAAAGATTAGGAGAAAGTTTTTTCAAATTAACAACAGCTAAACTTTTTTATAAATTAATTAACTTTCTATCTGACACAGCAATTCCCAATGAGGTTGGTGATTTTCGTTTAATTGATAAGAAGGTTTTAAATTATTTAAATAATCTAAAAGAAAAACCAAGTTTCTTAAGAGGTTTGGTTGCCTGGCCTGGTTTTAAAACCGATTATATTTACTTTAAAAGAGACAAAAGACTCACTGGTAAAACTCATTATAGTTTTTTTAAGATGGTTAACTTTGCCTTAGATGGAATTATCTCTTTTTCCACTAAACCATTAAGACTGGCTGTTTATTTTGGTTTTATTACTGCTTTAACGGGTTTTTTTGGTATTGTTTATAAACTAATTGAAAAATTAATTTACCCTGAACATTTCACTGTTGGTTGGAGTGGTTTATTTACCGCTATTATCTTTTTAGGGGGAATTCAGTTAATCACTATTGGTATTATCGGTGAATATATTGGTAAAATATATCAGGAGATAAAAAAAAGACCAAACTTTATTATTAAAGAAAAAATTAATTTTTAAAATGAGACGGTTAGGAGTTGTTTTAATGGCAATTGGTTTAGCAATTATTATCTTTGTTATTATTAATTTTATTAAAGAAAAAAATCAAACTTTATCGCCAATCCCCGAAAATGAAGGAGTTAAAGTAATCTTTATTACTCCAAAAGAATAATAATTAATCTCAATCAATACTAAATCTATATAATTTTTCTTTTCCACCTAAGAATAAAATATCAATAATTTTTAAAATAATGAAAGCAGACATAAATAAAATAAAACCAATTAAAGCCATCTTGAAAGTCGCTTGAGCTTTTTTAACTTTTTCGGCATTACCAAAGGAGGTTAAATATTGAAAAGATCCATAAATAAACATGATAAATAAAACTAAAACAATCAACCCGGTTGAAAGATTTAAAATATTACCAAAAACTACCTCTAAACACTTAAAAGTTGGTACTCCTTCATACATACAGTTATCCCACGTTGCTGGCTCTTGAGCTTGCACAAAAAACGAATTAAGTAAGTTTTTCACATTTAGTAAGATTACTGAATTAACTCAGGCATACATAATGTTTTAGTTATCCCTAAACCACAATCACCTGGAAAAAAAATATTTTCTACTAAACCAACCACGGCTAAAACTAAAAAGATAACAATAATTCCAATTATGGCTGCCTGAATTTTTTGTTGGGCTTTTTCTACATTTTCTTTATTTCCACCTGAAGTAATCCATGCCAATGCTCCCAATAAAAGATAAACCAAAGCCACTAATCCAGCAATAACAAAGAAAAATCTTAAAATAAAAGATAAAACTTGATTAAATTTAGGAATTTCAAAACCTACTCTTACAGGAGCTTGATTTATTGTTCCAATCTCTTGAGCTAATAAATTACTAACCTTATTAAACAACATATAAAAGATTATATGAAGATTTTTTTTTCTTGTCAATGGGTATTTTTTTTTATATAATAATTTAAAATTTTATGGTTTAATTGGTACCGCACCCGCCAACGCCAGCCGAAGTTTACGAATACGTTGCAAACGGAAAAGAACTTTTAAAATCTATTCCCCTGTAGCTCAATTGGTAGAGCAGGTCGCTGTTAACGACAAGGTTCCAGGTTCGAGACCTGGCGGGGGAGCCCTGAAGTAGATCCGAAGTATTTTCATCTTCGGATTACTTCAGGGTGGTGAAGTGTCCCGCTTAGCTAGACTACTTCACCACAATTAATTTTTCTAGAAACAAATGTCAACTCTTAAATATTGTGTATATATCCTTATCTGACTTAAAGATAATAAATTCTATATCGGCTTAACTACAGATTTAAAACAACGCTTAACGGATCATTTTAAAGGTAGATCTTCTACAACTGCATCTTAGACATCATTTTAAATTAATTTATTGTGAATATTTTTTATCAAAAAATGATGCTTATCGAAGAGAAAAGTATTTAAAAACCTCAACCGGAAAAAGAATGTTAAAACTATTGCTAAAAGAAACTTTTAAAGAAATATGATTCCTTATAATTTTTTTATCAGATAAAAATCCTTGTAAGCAATTATATAATTTTATTTGCAAAAAGGATTGGTAAAATTTTGAAATTTAAAAGCATAGAATGGGCAAGATGGATGGTTAATTATTTTGAGTTTAAACTGAAAAATAAGTTTTGTAGAGTATGTAAAAATTATAAATATAATTAATTAATTTTTTGATAAATATTGATAAAATAAGTTAAAATCATTGTGTTAAATAAACTAAGAAACTCTATAATTATTATCAAAAATTAACGTTATCAGTTCTTACTTCTGGTTTGTAAGTACAGTTGTTTTTGTTTTTGGTAATTTTTCTATCTACAAAAGGTTTTAGTATTGATCCTTATTATGGAAAAGGCTGTTCAGAACACGCTTGCTTAATTCCTATGCTTTCCTCTTTTTTTCATCGGTGCAATCTGTTTCGGACTAACAGTTTTTACGAGATTTTTAAGGATAGTTTTGAAAGCTAAAAAATGGAAATCTCCTTTACGCATTGACCCTTGAAAAGTTGGATTAGCTACTTTTTAATAGTGTTTATCTCTGAGGTTTATGTTTTTACCTTATTTAGAGGTAATGCTGTAATGTGGAGTCAAAGTTATACAGGTAATGATTTGTTTAATGCAGTTAATACACACAGAAAATCAGTTGGAGTACCGGAAGTAAAGTTAAGTAAAGAGTTATGCGATAACTTAATATCAAGGTGGAAAGTTGTTAAAGAAGGAAAACAACATGAAGGTTTTAAGGGATGGGTAAAACAAGAAGGTATTCAAACAAAATACGGTTATAAAAAGATAGTTGAATTATATATAAAAGCCTCAACATCTTTAGAAGCAATCAATTTTTGGTCTGGTAGCCTTGAAAACAAAATACAATTAGAAAATCCCGAATGGATTGATGGGTATACTTACGCTAATGAAGGAATTGGAGTAGTGGTAATGGGATATAAATAGACTAAAAACTTAAAAAACATTAATTTATTTTATCTCTGATATGATAATAACAATTACTTTATTATTACAATCTTTATTTTCTTTTTCTTTTAATGCCACACCAATGAATTTTGTTTTTTTTTGTATAAAATTACTCGTTCTTAAATAATCAAAATAATCATCAATATTATAAAATCCTTCTTTTATTAAGTAAAATATTTCATGGTTTTTTGCTAAACCTGATAGTATTGAATTAAAATAATCAACATCTAAATCATCTATTTTTTTATCTAAATATTTTTTTGCTTTTATTTCTGCTAGTTTAATTAAGTTATTATCTACTGTTACTTTATCTAATTTTTTTTGTTCTCGATATTCATTTATTTTTTTTACTAATTTTTCGTTGAAAACTTCTTGATTTCTATCTTCATCAGTTAAATTTAAATTTTTACCACCAAAGTTATTCCATCTTTTTTTAAACAAATTAAGTTGTAAATCAAAAGGTAAATAATGAGTTATATTTTCAATTGCTACTAAACCTAACTTATTTCTACTATCAAAATATGAACTAACTAATCTATTATCCCCCATGACAAAAACTTGATTATTACCTATTTTCAACTTTTGACAACTAGACAAATTCCCATCTCCATAAGTAGAACCTTTAATATACAAATATGGTTCATCAAGTATGGCTCCATTTATATAAACATATCCATTTTTAAACTCAATTTCTTCACCAGGCAAACCTATAATTCTTCCAATAAAATAATTATCATCAATAATATTTTTTGTCCTGACAATATCATATCTTTCTGGTTTAAAATCCTTATCTTTTTCAAAAAGTTTTGGAACTAAAGATTCTACATATTCTGATATAGTTTTTGAACAATCTTCAATTCCATTAGTTTCTCCTTTACACCAAGAAAAAGTTGGGTACATATAACCATTAAAATCTCTTAAATCGAATGACATATCTTTTTTTCCTTTTAAGTATTGATATCTCCAATATGGATTAATAAAAATAATCAAAATTACGAAAACAAAAAATAGAAAAATAAAAAAACAAATAAAAAAAATATTCTTTTAAATATTGAAGTTTTACTTTTGGTATTTTTATTTGTAGACATTATTTTATTGAATAATTTTAATAAAAATAAAAAAAATTATCAATTTTTTAAAAAAAGTAAATTAAACCTATATTTAAATAAAAATATAACAAGTTATCACTTCCTCCATCAGGGGGAGCATGAAAAAAAGTTCGAATTATTAAAAGAGTCTAATTTTTAGATAATAAAAGAAACTTTTCGATCTTTAGATTTAAACGATGTGTCAAAATCAATTAAAGCAACTTCTTAATCTTCCAAAAAAAATAAAAACTCTACTTTTCTTTCACCATCATCACTGATATAAAAGTTGTAATTGGTACTGACAAAATCAAACCAATGCTACCAACTAAAGTTCTGATAATCTCTTGAGCCACTATCTCATAATTCAAAATTGTTAAAAAAGATTGAGAATTATTTAAAAATAAAAGTAATAATGGTAAAGAAGCACCAGTATAGACCAAAACTAAAGTGTTGACCATCGAAGCAATATGGTCTTCACCAATTAGCATTGCTTTTTTATAGATTGTATCAAGAGTTAAGTTTTTATTAGTCTTTTTTAGTTGAAAAACAATTGCTGCTTGAGAAACAGCAATATCATCTAAAACTCCTAAAACTCCAATTAATATGCCAGCTAAAAGCAAACCCCTCATATTAATTAATCCATAATGAGATATCTCTAAAAAACTTGCCTCCTCTGAAGCATAACCAGTTAAATAACCTAATTTAACAAATAAATCAGCTAATACGCCAGTAATAATTAATGCTATCAAAGTCCCAATAACTGCAGCAATAGTTTTTTTATTTAATCCATGAGATAAACTAAAAGAAACTGGAATAATCAGCAGACTACCTAAAATTGAGGCACCAACTGGATCTGCTCCTGATAAAATTTTTGGTAATATAAAATAAAAAATTACTAAAAATGAAAATCCCATTCCTAAAATTGACATTATTCCTTGTTTTTTAGTAATTACCAAAACTAAAACAATAAAAATAATAAATAAAAAACCAATTGCTGGTCTTCTTATGAAATCTAAAATAAAATATCTTTGATTATTATTTCCTTGATTAACTGTTCCAACTAAAACCAAATCGCTAACTTGATAATTAATTTTATTAATAATTGGAATATCTAAATCAACAACTACTTTTTTTCCTTTTAAATTACCATTTAAAATCTCAATCTCAAGTTTTTGATAGAGATAATCTTTGTCTATTATCTTTCTTTTTCTTTCTTCAATTATTCTAATTACTCTCCCTTCAAAACTTTTTTCTTTTAACTGGTTATTGGCAAAAACTATCTGACCAAATAAAAACCAAAGAAAAATCATTAATGAGGTTAAAATAATTCTTTTCATTGAAAGTTTTTATAAACCAAATAAATAATAACCTCCTAATATAAAAAGGATAATAGTTTCAATAAGAGTTAACCAGGTAACAAACTTTGGTGATGCCAACCAAAGTTTTAAACTAAAAAAAGCAATTAAAAAAACTATTATCTCGTCAATCATATAAAAAAATACGTAAAGACCAATATAAAAAAGATATAATAATCCGGAAATCTTCGCTTGAGTTAAAACTCCAGCATAAGCTAAAGGCACCGCGGCTGAACAAGGAAACTCAACCACAGTAATCACTAAAGCAAATAAAAACACTAACAATACCATCGCTAAAAACTGAGTCTTATTTTCTACTAATTTCTTAAACTGAAAAGAAAATTTTTTCTCTACTTTTTGGGCTAAACCTAAATCACATCTTGGTCCTTGTTTTTTAAACTTAATAAACTCTTTCAGAAAATAAATACCTCCAAAAATAGATAGCATCCCAACTAATATCTCAAATCGACGCAGATATAAAGATATAAAACTAAACAACTGATACCAAAAAAAAATTAAAAGACCATAAACAATTGAAGTAGTTAATATAAAAATACTGCCAAAAACTAAGATTTTTATTCTTGATCTTAATCCTAAAACTAGACTTAAAATAATAAGTAATGCTCCTAGTGAACAGATATTAAAACCATCAATAAAACCAAGAACAATTGATAAAGTTGGTAAACTTAAGTTAGTTAAATTTAAATTATTAATAATGTTATTTTTTGTTTTAGCAGTATTTATTTTTTGTATGTTTTCTATTAAGTCTGCTTTTATTTTTTCTCCTATCTCCTTATTAAAACCTAAATAATATTTATCTTTTAGAAAAATAATTGGCACTAAACCACGTTCATTTAAGCTAACATCATATTTTTCATAAAAATTAATTAACTTTTGAGTATTAGCAGAGATTTCATACTCCTCAACCTTAATCTCTGGATCTTTTTTCACTAATTTATCTAAAAAATCTCTAGCTCGAAAACAATGAGGACAGGTTAAACTATAAAAAAGATAAATTTTTTTATCTTCATTAGCAAAAATAGAATTAACTTTAATAAAAAGACTCCAAATTAATAAAAAAATTATGATAATTTTTTTCATAATATTGATAACCTTATTAAAGTTTCTATCTGATATTAATATATTAAACTACTCACTAAACAAAACTCTATAGTTAATTTTTATTAATTCTAGCTATTCTTCTCACTCTTCTTTTTCAAAGATTAATTTAAATTATAAAAATAACCAAGATCTTTTTGTCTTCACAAACTTATATCAATCATCTTAAACTTCGATAAAAAACCAAGTCGTTAATCAATTAAAGATTACATAATACTCATAAATTAAAATAAATAAAAATTATCAGGAATAACCTTTGTTTTAAAAAATAATTTTCATCTTTATTTGGAAATTATTCGTTTTTCCTATAAAGAATTAGCTACTTGTTGTAAATATCTAAGATGATTAAATTTTAAATTAAATTTAAAATTATTGCCTATTAAATAATTTTCTTTTTAAGAAAAGCGACTAATTTCAATTTTATAATATAATATAATATAATTAATAATTTAAAAGATAAGAGAATAGTTCAAATGAGGAGAATGTATATATTGATTAACCAAAACCATCCACCTCAGATGAACGCTTTAATTAGTTATAAATTAAAAATTTAAAAATAATTATGAAAAAACTTATTCCCTTTTTTTTAATTTTATTATTAGTTGGAGGAGTTTTTTTTATTTTCAATCAAAAAAAACCCACTGTAAAAACCAATGATTTAAAGCCTAATAATACCCAAAAAACCGAAGAAAAACAAGCAACTAATTTTTTAGAACAAGCTTTAAAAAATAATATTGGAGTTAAATGCACTTATGAAGATCCAGAAAAAAATCAAATTATCACTTATATTAAAGGTAAACAAATACTAACAAAAATTAGCAATAAAAGCCAAGAACCAAATAACTTTCTTTATAAAAATAATCTAACCTATATGTGGAATGATAAAACAAAAGCTGGAATGATTATTAAAATTGAAGAGATCAAACAAGATGTTAAAAACACTGAAAATCCTGTTAAAAATCAAAATCAAGTTATTAATGAGATTTCAAAATATAAATATGAGTGTGTTAAAGAAAATTTAGTTGATAATTTTTTTCAGCCACCAAAAGGTATTAATTTTCAAGACTTAACCCAATTGCAACAAATGGCGCCTCAGGTTCAAGATATGTCCGTTGAAGAATAAAAAATAATTTTATTTATGATCGCTATTACCGGTCAAACTGCTACCGGAAAAACAAAGTTAGCTTTTGATTATGTTTTAAAAAAAAATGGTGAAATAATCAACTTTGACTCTCGACAAGTTTATAAAAATCTTGATATTGTCACTGGAAAGGATCTTCCTAAAAAATCCCAGTTTTATTTATTTAAAAAAGTTAACTCTTTTGAAATAGGTTATCACTTAATTTCTTATCAAAACCAGTTAATTAAACTTTGGCTCTATGATATCTGCTACCCTAATCAATACTTTTCTTCATTTAATTTTTCCCAATTAGCAAAAATTGTCATTACAGAAACCAAAAAAAATCAAAAACTACCAATTTTAGTTGGCGGTAGTTATTTTTATTTAAAATATTTTCTTTATGATTTTGACTATCAAGCGCCTCCTAATTTCAAATTTAGACAAATACTTAATCAAAAAAATATTTTAGAATTACAAAAAATCTTAATTGGCTTAAAAAAAGATATTAAAAAAGATTTTAATCAAAGTGACTGGCAAAATCCAAGACGGTTAATAAGAAGAATTGAGATCCTAACTTATCAAAAAAAAGAAAAATTAAAAAATAAAGAAAAAAATAATCTTCCAGATTTTAAAATTATTGGTTTAGTTTTCAAAGATAAAGAAAAATTAAAAGAAAAAATTAAAGATAGAGTTTATCAACGATTAAAAAATGGAGCTATTGATGAAGTTAAAAAATTAATTAGTTTAGGTTATAAAAAAACTGATCCCGGTTTAATTACTATTGGCTATAAACAAATAATTGGGTTTTTAGAAGGAAAAATTAGCAAAGAAAAAATGATTGAAAACTGGATTAATGCTGAAACCCAATACGCCCAAAGACAATATGTTTTTATGAAAAAAGATAAAAACATTAACTGGAGAGAGATTTAAAATCAATTAAAATCAGTTGAATCAGTCAAAGTTAGTTGAAATTAGTTTATGCGTTTATAAGTTAACGGGTTACGAGTTAATATGTCACTAGTTTATAAAATTACGGGTTACGTGTTTGTAAGTTACAAGTTAATAAGTTAATGTGTTTTAGTAGTTAGTAGTCATTAGTTAGAAGTTAGATGTTTGATGTTAGATGTTTATATTTATACCAAGCCGTGCAAGCCGTGGGTGAACCTGACAGGTTCACTGAGATATTTATGACTAGATTTTGAATTTTTAATTTTATCTGTGATTTAGTATTTAGGATTTAGGATTTTTGTTTATAGTATAACCGAGTCGGTTGTAGGGGTGGCAAAATATGTTATAATTGTTAATCTATTACCAATTTAGTATTAGTTTAATAAATATGAACACCGATGATCTAATTAAAATTAAAACTAAAAAAACTAATTTGCCTGTATCTAATTTTTTTAAAAATCGTTTTAGTCCAAGAGTTTTTTCTTCAAAAATACCAAAAGATAAAGATATTAAAACAATTTTTGAGGCAGTAAAATTCACTCCCTCTTCTTATAATCGTCAACCATGGTTTTTTTATTTAGCAAAAAACGGGTCTAAAAGATTTTTAAAATTAATTAATTGTTTAATGTCTGGAAATGATTGGGCGAATAATGTCCCAATTTTAATTTTGGCTTGTTATATAAACCCTGATGAAAAAGGTGACAATAACTATGCTCAATATGACTTAGGTCAAGCTGTTGCTACTCTGGTTTATCAAGCACAAATCTTAGGTTATTATACTCATCAAATAGCTGGATTTTATAAAGAAAAACTATTAGATTTAGTTGAAAAAAATCAACATCCTCATGTTTTAATTACTTTAGGAAAGATTGGTGATTATCAAAAAGCAGAAAAAAGATTAGTAAAAATTGACTCTCAACCTCCAATAAGAAAACAAATCTTATATCAGATAATTTAATATTCTCTCTTGTAATAAATATATTAATAATTGTCAATTATTGTGGAAAAATATTTTATTAACTTTTAAATGTTTACCAAGAATTAAGTTTCTCTATTGTCTAAAAAAAGAAAAAGACTGTTAACCAATTAATTGAATTATCTCATTATCTTAATTATCAGTTTCTTAATATTTAGAAAAATTAAAGAGTTGTTATTTAGTAAAAACTGAAAAAAAGAAAGATACATCTATTATCAATTAAAAAATAAATTAGAAATCAAATCGCTAATCAGTTATTAGTTTTATCAAAAAAGTCATTTTTATTATCTAAGTGTTTAGAAAAAATTTTATCTATTGATAAAAATTTAATGACTTTTATACCATGTGGATTAGTTATATTAAAAAAAATTAAGAAGCTGAAGTTGGTTTAGTTAATCTTAATCTAAAACCTAATGAAGAAATGATTCAAGAAACTAATCAGATGAAAATCTCAGTTAAAGAAATAGTCTTTGTAATGATGATCAGAAATCTCTTAAGATTTAATAAGGAGCGCTTAAAAAATCTATTAAAAATTTAAAAAAACTTGTTTTTTAAAAACCAATCCAAATTTTTAAGTTCTTTTCTTAAAATCTTTAAATTTTTTTTACCATAAGAAAAACTTATTGATCCAATAATCATCATTAATAAATAATAATAAATAATTTTTTTAGTAATTTTTTTATTTTTTTCTTCTAAATCATTTAAGTATAAATCAATAAATTGATCTTGAATTTTTTTATTTTTAAAAAAAGAAATTTTTATCGTTACTGCCAAATCCCAAAAAATATCTCCAATAAAAGCATGCTCAAAATCCCAAATTTTTTTTATTTTAAGTGTTTGATTATCAAAAAGAATATTTGATAAATGAAAATCATTATGAATTAAGCCAATTTTTGGTTGATAATTTCTATAATCTTTAATCATTTGATAATAAAGTTTATTAACTAAATTAAAATATTGACAATCAATTTTTTCTAGAATTTTAAGATCGTATTTAAACCAAGGCCTTATGTAATCGTTTAACCAAGAACCTTTATCTAAATAAAAACTATTATCTTTAGTAAAAATTAAAAAAAATCTATTAATCGATATAGAATGAATTTTTTTTAACCAAAATGTCATCTCCTTAATTACGGATTCCAAAAGATTATTAACTGACTTTTCTATAACTAAACCATGATAAAATTTTCTTATTATTAAAAAATTTTCTTTATTAAATTTTTTAATACTTAAAAACCTTACTACAGGAAAGTTTAAGTTTTTTAGAAGATTATTAATTCTAATATCTCTTTGCGAATAGATTATATTTTTAATCCTAACTAATTTTACTAAAAAATTATTCCTCTGATTACCTATATGAAATACTTTATTTTCAGAATAAGTATTTTTTTCAATTAAATAATTAGGAAAATATTTTACTTTTTTGATTAAAAAATTTAATAAATCAGATTGACAATTTATATCAATAACCGGTTGATCACTTCCATAATTTAAAACTACAAAATAACCATTTTTCTTTAAAATACTAGTAATCGAACAGTTACTGATTGTCTTTCTCGAATAAAAATTAAAAAAATCATCACCGACTATTAATCTTAAAAATATTTCAATATTTATCATATGAGTTATCAAGATTAAAAAATCAAAATCTAGTTTTTTTATTTTGTCAACAAATGAGATTATTCTTTTCTTAACATCAAAAATTGACTCTCCATTTGGAAATTTTGTCTTCAATCGATCCTTCAAAAAGTTTTGCCACCAATGATAATGAGTCTTTTCTATCTTAAAATAAGACTTTCTTTCAAAATCTCCATAATCTATATCATTTAATCTATTATCAAAAAATAACTTTCCTTTAATAATTTTTTCAAATTTAATTGCTGTCTCAACTACTCTTTTCACTCGTGAAGAAAAAATCAAAATAGAACCATCTAGATTCAAAAATTTTTTTGCTGTTTTTTTCGCCTGAGATAAACCTTTATTAGTTAAAGAAGAATCATCTTTTTGTCCTAGAAATAACCCCTTTTTTTCTCCTTGTAAATTACCAAAAGATTGACCATGTCTAACTAAATAAATAATCATGTTAATTTCATATTATAATATCTAAATAATGAAAAAATTTCCGATAATAAAAAACCAAAATATTTTAGGTATATTTGCTCATCCTGACGATGATGCTTTTGGTCCATCGGGATTACTATATTCTTTGGCTCAAAATAATAATGTTTTTGAAATTTTTATCACTAGTGGCGATGCCGGCAAATCAAGTATAAAAATTAATAAACCATTATATAAAGTAAGAGAAAAAGAAGTTTTAAAGGCAGGAAAATTAATGAACATTAAAAAAATTTATTTTCTAAGATATAAAGACGGAGCTTTGTCAAATAATTTATATTACGAGATTGTCAACAAAATTAATTTAATCATCAAAAAAGATAAAATTAAAGTTTTAATTACCTATAGCCAAAATGGTGTTAGCGGTCATATTGATCATATTTTTACCAGTTTAATAACTACCTACATTGCTCAAAAAAATAATAATTTAACTCTTTATTATTTTTGTCTATCAAAAAAACAACGAAGTTTAATTAAAGATTATTTTATTTATTTTCCAGATGGACTTGATGAAAAAAATATTGACTATTATTTTGATTATTCATCGATAATTAATGAAAAGATAAAAATTATTAAATGTCATCATACTCAAAAACATGATATAAACTCTGTTTTAAAAAATTTAAAAAATTTTGTATTTAAAAAAGAGTATTATATTAAGTTCAAAAAAATTTATTAAACTATTTAATATGGAAAAAACCCTAAAAAAACTAAGAAAAATTCGCTCGCTTTTTGGTTATTATTACAAAAAGTTAGAATATATTGACCGACAATGGAAAGAAAGTAAAGAGTTTGGATCAATTTTAATTTTATCTTTGGTTGAAGAATTAGGCGAAATGGCCAGAGCCTATTTAGCTTGTCATGGAAAAAAACCACAAAATATTGCTGCTCAAAAAGATGAAAGATATGACCAGGAATTAGGTGATATTTTGGTGGCAATTTTACGATTTGCTCGGATAAAAAATATTGATCTTCACAAAAGAATTATGTACTCAATTAACAAAATCAAAAAAAGACAAAAAACTCCAAAAGCTTAATTAATTTTTTTTACCTTAAAAATAATCTTCTCTTTTTCTAAATCAACCATTACTTTATCTTTAGAAGAAATCTTTCCTTCAACCATTTGTAATGCTAATTCATCAACAATTAAATCATTAATTATTCTTTTCAATGGCCGAGCGCCAAAAATCTTATCAAAACCAATCTTAACTAAATAATTTTTTATTTTATCCTCAATTATTAACTCAATCCCTTGACTATGAGCTCTTTTTTTTATCTCTCTCAATTGAATATCAACAATCTGTCTCATCATCTGCTCGTTTAGCTGATTGAAAATAATAATTGAGTCTAATCGATTAATAAACTCAGGTTTAAGAAAACGATTAATAGCTTCTAAAATTTTTTTTCTTTTCTCTTCTTCAGAAATTGACTGTTGATAAACTTCACTTCCCAAATTAGAGGTTAAAATAATAATCGTATTTTTAAAATTAATAACCTTTCCTTTTCCATCGGTTAGTCGACCATCATCTAAGATCTGTAAAAAAATATTAAAAACTTGGGGATGGGCTTTTTCAACTTCATCAAAAAGGATAACACTGTAAGGTTTTCTTCTTACTACCTCGGTTAACTGACCTCCTTCTTCATAACCCACATAACCAGGAGGAGCGCCAATTAGTCGAGCGACATTGTGAGATTCTTGATACTCACTCATATCAATTCTTATTAACGCCTTTTCATCATTAAATAAAACTCTTGCTAAAGATTTCGCTGTCTCAGTTTTCCCTACTCCGGTTGGTCCTAAAAATAAAAATGAACCAATCGGTCTTAACTCATCTGATAACCCAACTCGATTTCTTCTTATTGCTCTACTAATTTTTATTAATGGTTCATCTTGACCAACAACAAACTTTTTTAACTCTTCCTCTAAATTAACTAGCTTTTCACTTTCTGATTGAAGTAGACGACTAACTGGAACTCCTGTCCATTTAGAGACAATTTTTGCCACATCTTCATCGGTAACTGCTTCTTTTAATAGTTTTTTTTCATTAGGAATTTTACTCCATTTATTTTCTAAATCTTTTAATTTACCCTCTATTTGAGGAATTTTTCCATACTTTAACTCAGCGGCCCTATCAAGCAACACTTCTCTTTGGGCTCTTTCTAATTCAAAACGTAGACTATCAAGTTCTTCCCGGGTTTTTTGTAGTTGAGAAACAATCTTTTTTTGACTCTCCCAGTCTTCTTTTAATTGATTAAACTTTTCTTTCAGTTCCCTTTTTTCCTTTTCTAACTTTTGTTTTCTTGCTTCTAGTCCTTTTTCTTTTTTTAAAGCCGCCAACTCCATATCAATTTGAAGTAATCTTCTTTTTATCTCATCTAAAGATGTTGGCATTGAGTCAATCTCAATTTTTACTGATGAGGCTGCCTCATCAATTAAATCAATTGCCTTATCGGGTAAATAACGATCAGATATATAGCGAATTGATAAATTCACTGCTGATAATAAAGCATCATCGGTAATTTTAATTCCATGATGAAGTTCGTATTTTTCTTTAATTCCTCGCAAAATTGTTAAACTATCCTCAGGAGTTGGTTCATCAACATAAACTGGTTGAAATCGACGCTCTAAAGCCGCATCTCTTTCAATATGCTGTCGATATTCTTTAACAGTGGTCGCTCCAATCACTCTTATTAAACCTCTGGCTAAAGCTGGTTTTAACATATTAGAAGCATCAACGGTTCCTTCAACTCCACCAGCACCAACAATAGTATGAAGCTCATCAATAAATAAAATGTGCCGACCATCGCTTTTTTCAATCTCTTGTAAAACTTTTTTTAGTCGGTCTTCAAACTCACCTCGAAAAGCTGATCCAGCTAAAAGTCCAGCTAAGTCTAAAATTAAAATCTCTTTATTTTTTAAAGTGTCAGGAACATCACCATCAGCAATCCGCTGAGCTAAGCCTTCAACAATAGCAGTCTTTCCTACTCCTGGATCACCTAATAAAACTGGATTATTTTTTAATCTTCGCGATAATATCTGAATTACTCTTCTTATCTCATTATCCCGACCAATTACTGGATCAAGTTTTCCTAATTTAGCCTTTTCTGTCAAGTTAATAGTGTATTTTTCTAAAGGCTTATCCTCAGTTGGTGGTTGATAATTAATATTAATCATATAAATAAATTATAACTAAATTAGCAGATTTATCAATAGTCTGCTAACTTAAGACTATCTTCTATTGCCAAAAGCTGGATTAATCTGAATATTATCAGCATTAATTGAACCATCAGAGCTCTCAGTTCCAAAAACCATTATTCTCTCACCTTTTTTTAAATCTTTTTTATCAGTTTTTTCTACTTTATTAATCTCGGTTTTTTCTGATAAGATAATGATCTTACTTGAACCGTCTGGCAATTTAACTGTAATTGATTTATCATCAATCTCAGCAATCTCACCAGCTACTGGTCTTAAACCTCTTTGATTGCTAAATCCTGTCTGTTCTGAAGTTCTTCTTTGGCCTTGTTGAAAATTAAAATTACGAAAATTAGTTAATCTTTTACTTTCTTGATATTTTAAACCTGCAAAAAAACCGGCTCCTGCCAAAACTAAACTAACAATAATCGTTAGCAACCAGTTATTCTTCATATTTCTCACCTCCTATCTCATTCATATCTTAAAGCTTCAATTGGTAATAAATCAGCTGCTTTTTTAGCTGGATACCAACCAAAAATTACTCCAATTAAAACCGAGACTGTAAAGGCTAAGATAACAGAAAATAACGAGACAGCAAAAGCCAAACTCATTAATTTAGATAAAATAAAGGAGACAAAAAATCCAAAAATTATCCCAATTAAACCACCAATAAAGGTTAAAATAACTGCCTCAGTTAAAAACTGACTAATAATGGTTTTGTTCTTTGCTCCTAAGGCTTTACGCAATCCAATCTCTTTGGTTCTCTCTGTCACTGTCACCAACATAATATTCATAATGCCAATTCCACCAACAACTAAAGAAATACCAGCAATTCCTGTTAAAAGAGTGCTAAAGGTTGAGGTAATTGAGGTCGCAGTTGATAAAATATCATTTTGAGAAATAATTGAAAAATCAGCCTCAGCCGGATCAGAAAGCTTATGTTTTTCCAGTAAAAAATAGCCGATCTGATTTTGGGCTTCGGTCATTAACTCTTTTGACTTTACCTCAACGGCAATTGATGATAAATAATCAACTCCAAAAACCTGTTTCATTGCTGTTGATAAAGGAATAAAGATGACATCGTCTTGATTTTGAAAACCACTACCGCCTTTACTTTGGGTTACTCCAACAACCTTAAACTTTTGATTATTTATCTTAATGGTTTTACCAATTGGATTAACTCCTTCGCCAAAAAGATCGGTTACTACTTGCGGTCCTAAAACTGCTACCTTTCGATAACTATCAACATCTATCTGATTAATAAAAACCCCTGATGATAAAGTAATCTTTCTTATTGTTTGATAACTCGGATAAACACCGGTAATTGAGGTATTAGTGTTATTTCTTTCAAAAACTACCTGTGATCGTCTTTGCAACTCTGGAGAGATATCAACCAAAACATCTTTAAACTGATTATCATTTTTTAACGCTTTATAATCATCTAAAGTTAGAGTGATGCCTGAGCCAAAAGCACCTCTAACCATGGTTGTCCTTGAAGGTCGAGACATAATAATTAATAAATTTGACCCTAAAGACTCAATACTTTGCTCAATTAATCTTTGACTGCCTTGACCTAATGATATTAAAGCAATCACACTGCTTATACCAATAACAATTCCTAAAATCGCTAAACTAGTTCGTAATTTATTAGTTAATAAAATCTTAACTGCCTCACTAATAGTTTCTTTTAAATCAAGTAAGCTCATAATTAGTTTTTTACTAACTGACCATCCTTTAATTTAATAACTCTTTGAGTATAACCAGCAATGTCTTCTTCATGAGTAACAATAATAATTGTCTGACCTTGTTGATTTAACTGAGTAAAAATCTTCATAATCTCTTTTGCTTGAACACTAGCTAAATTACCAGTTGGTTCATCAGCTAAAATTATTGATGGCTCCATTATTAAAGCTCTGGCAATCGCCACCCGCTGTTGTTGACCACCAGAGATCTGATTAGGATAACTGTTTATTTTATCTGCCAATCCAACCATTTTTAAATATTTAACTGCCTTTTCCACTCGGTTTTTTTTCTCTATCTGACCATATCTAGCTGGTAAAATCACATTTTCTAAAACTGTCAGTCTTGGCAGAAGATTAAAAGACTGAAAAACAAAACCAATTTTTTTATTTCTTAACTCTGCTAACTGATCATCGGTTAATTTATAAGTATTAATTTCTTCTAAGAAATAATCTCCGGTTGATGGTCTATCTAATAATCCTAAAATATGCATTAAGGTTGACTTACCTGACCCAGATGGTCCCATAATTGCAAGATACTCACCTTTTTTTATCTCTAAACTAATATTTTTCAAAGCCAATGTCTCAATCTCACCAGCTTGATAAACTTTAGAAATGTTTTTTAACTTAATCATAGTTTTATCGGTTAATTCTCAGTCCTGCTCCACCACCAAAACCACTAAAAGGAGAGGTAGTTTGTCGAGTATTTCTATTTGTTTGTAAGTTATCAATAACACTAACAACTACAGTCTCACCCTCATTTAAACCGCTAACCACCTCTGTTTTTTCATCATTGGCAAGACCAGTTTCTATAACCACAGTTTTTAATTGATTGTTTTTTAAGACTTGAACTGTTTTTTCTCCAGTCTCAGACTCTTTGACTGCCGAGTTGGGAACCATTAAGACATCGGTTTTCGTCTCAATAATTATATTGACATTAGCCGTCATCTTGGTAAGAATCTGATCTATCTCTTCATCTAAACTAATATAAACTGGATAGCTAACCACTCCTGATGAAGAGACTCCTAATAAATCAAGACTATAGACTTTACCAATAAATGTTTTATCTTTTATCGCATCAAACTCAATAATGGCTTTATCACCAACCTTAACCTTAGGAATGTCCACCTCTGATAAATTAACAACAATCACTGGTTTTAAAGAGGTTTTAATTAGTCCAATTTTAAACAAAGAACTATCACCAGAAGAGTTTGTGGTTGAAGTATCAATAACCATTCCCGGTTGGATTGAAAAACCAACCAATGTTCCTGAAATTGGTGCATAAATATAGGGTGATGATTGTTGATAAGACAACCAACTGCTTGTTAAAGACACTTCAGCCTGCTTAACTGCTTTTTCTTTTAATTTATAATTTGCCTCAGCTGATAACCAGTCATTCTGAGTTTTTAAAAAATCCAAACTGTGATTTCTTTCCTCAGTTTTTGGTTTGCCATCAGAACCCATATAACGATCACTTTGAGCTAAGTTAAAATATGTCTGCCAGTTAGTAAATAACTCATTTTGAGCTGAATATAAAGAGTTTTTAGCCTGTTCAAGCGAGTTTTGGGCTGATAAATAACTCGCATAAGCTTGATTAAACTTTTGTTTTCCTTCACTATCCAACTCAAGCTCAGCTATTAACTCTCCTTGTTTAACTAATTGACCATCTTTAACATAGGTTTTTTTCACTACACCAGTTGCCGAGGTGGTAATCTCCTTATAATTAGTTGAGCTAACGGCTCCGGTTGCCGAGATAGAAACAACTAAATTTCCTTTTTCTACTTTTGCTGTCTGATATTGAAAAGTTTTTTTAGCTGAAGAAAAAAGATATTTATAACCTAAAAATCCTAAAAAGATAACTAATAACCCAAAAACAACTTTTTTTAACAAACTAATTTTTTGCCATTGCTCAATAATTTTTTTCATATAAAAATATGATAATAATTAAAAACTCTTAATTTTTCCTGAATTTTGAAAATGACAAAATCACCGTAGTTCCTTTATTTATCTTACTTTCTACACTAATTTTTCCTTGATGATCCTCAATAATTTTTTTCGCAATTGAAAGACCTAAACCAAAACCGTCTTTTTTTTCTTTTAATCTGGCTTTGTCTGCCCGATAAAATCGATTAAAAATAAATGGAAGATCTTTTTTATCAATACCAATTCCTTGGTCTTTAATATAAAGATTTATTAACCGATTTTTTTCCTCTAAATAAATTAAAACTGTTTTATTATTACTGCTGTATTTAATAGCATTGTCTAAAACTATTGTTAATAAATCAACTAAACTTTCTTTGTTGCCAACTAATAAATAATCATTACTAACCTGATTTTTTATCTTAATCTTTTTTTTGTAAGCTAAGTTCTTCACTCTTGAGATAGCTTTACTGATAACTTCCTGAAGAAAAACCTCTTCTGAATAATTAGTGTTTTTGTATTGAGACAAGGTTAATAAACTATCAGTTAGTCGCTGAAGATGATTAACCTCATCTAAGGACTCTTTTAATAAATCTTTTGTTTCTTTATTTACATCTTTATTTTTCAATCCTAATTCTAAACCGATTTTTAATGAGGTCAACGGTGTTCTTAACTCATGTGAAGCATCAGAGATAAACCGGTTTTGTTCCTCAATCATCTCCTCAATTGGTTTTAAAGTCTTGCCGGCTAAAAAATAACCTAATAAAACTGTTAATAATAAAATACCTCCATTTAAGATTAACAGATTAATAATCACTCTTTTTTTCAACTGATCGCCTAACTCTTTATTAAAAAATTGGGGAGGAAATCTTTTTTCTCTAAAAGGCTCAACTATTTTAAATCTTTCTCTTATTGAAAAACGATTTATCTCTTTAACAAACTGACGATAAATAATTAAACTAAAAAAAATATTGACAAAAATAATTACTAATAAATACCAGATTGTTAGTTTGATTCGGGCTTTTTTAAACATAAACTACTCAATTTTATAACCAAAACCTTTAACTGTTTTAATAATTGATTGTTCGTTTTGATTATCAATCTTTCTTCTTATTTTCTTTATAAACACCTCAACTGTATTGAATAAAATATCAGCATCATAGTCCCAGACATTCTCAATTAACTCGGTTTTCGAAACTACTTGACCTTTATTTTTAAGTAAATACTCAAGAATTAAAAACTCTTTTTTTGTTAAATAAATTAATTTATTTTCTTTTTTAATCTCAAAGGTTTTCCGATTTAAAACCAAGTTTTTATACTTTATTTCATCAGGTAAAATTGGTTTTTGTCGTCGAGTTAAAGCTCGAATTCTTGCTAAAAGCTCATCAAAAAAAAATGGCTTAACTAAATAGTCATCAGCCCCCGCATCTAAGCCATTAACCTTGTCTTCGGTTTGACCTTTGGCAGTTAGAATTAAAATCGGTGTCTCGCTTTTTTCTTGACGAAGTTTTTTAACGAGATCAATTCCATTAATCTTTGGTATCATCAGATCAACGATTATTAAACTATACTTTTCTGTGGTTGCTAAATCAAAACCAGTCTCTCCATCATAAGCTAAATCAACAACATAAGCTTGGGCTTTTAATCCTTTACTGATTAAACGGGCAATCCGCTGATTATCCTCAATTAAAAGAATCTTCATTAAAGTTAATGATAGTTTAATTATCTGAATTTTTTCTTAATTTTTAGTTTGACTGAGTGCTAATAATCTTTGGACTTATTACTGTTTTGGAAAAACTCGTATCTCATCAACCTCTCTTATCTCTTTTAAATCTTTATCCCAGACTCCTTTAACTCTTACTCGATCACCAATCTTTAGATCAGAAAAATTTATCTCCTTTTTATCATGAGATAAAAGTTTAGTTGAGGCGCTAATATAAACTGTTAATTCTCCCCGAGAAATTGTTTTAATAACAAAACTTAGGTCTGCTTTTGAAACTACCTCGCCAAAAAAAACTCCCCATCTTTTTTGAATTGATAGGTTTCTTATCAATCTTGCCTCAATTATCATTTTTGCCTCATCAGTATATTGACCAAAAACCACAACTTTATTACCAATTTTAAATTCATTAATATTTGAAACACCTCCAAATCTTCTAACAAACTTTGTTCCTTCAGAAAATTTAATCTGATAAGAATTTCCTTGACTGTCTTTAACTTGCAAACTATTACTTGTTATTTCTTCAATTGTTCCTTCAACTTTTGTTTTGGAACTTAATTTTTCCTTAATCTGATTTTTAATCTTATCTAACACTCCTTGATTTCTCTCTTTAATCTCATTTTTAATCTCTCGTCTTATTTGATTAACGTATCCTGATGGAGAAATTGTTGCTCCAGTTTCATTTTGAAGTTGAAGTTTTAAATTCTCTCTAGTTTTTTCTCTTACATTTTGCAAGTTAAACTTAGCTTCAACTGATAAAGGAAAAAGAAAAATTATTAAAAACAAGGTAATTTTTTTCATATTTTTTATAACTTTTAACTTCTATATTTATATGCAAAAACTTATAAAAAGGTTGCCTTTATAATGATTCATAAGTGATGATTAATGTTTTTTCTAGATAGTTTCCCTGACTATCATTAACAACAATAATTAACTCATTCTCTCCTTCTGTTAAAGAATAATCTAAAGAAAAATTTCCTTGGTTATCAGATTTAGTCTCTTTTTCATTAACAAAAACCTCAGCATTAGCAGCAGTTTTGCCAATAATCTTAATTAAAGAATTATTAACCGTGGTTTGATTTTGAGGTGAAATAATTTCTAAAAATATCTTGCCTGATTTTTCTTCAGTTATTTGAGTATTCTTTTCATTTGATAAATCGGTCTCTTTTTGCTTCTGATTAACATTCTGATTAATTTCTGACTGGTTTTTTATAACTTCTAATTCTTTTTGCCAAATAGTTTTATCTTTAATTAAAAAATAACCAGCAAAAAAAATTATTATTAAAAACAAAACTCCCAAAAAAATTTTTTTCATATTTTTTTAAAAAACTTATAAATTGCTTTCAATTTATTTATAGTCTTTTTGTAATTTTTTTTCAAATTAATAAAAAATCTTATTAAAAAAATTATTAAAACCAAAAGTATTAATAAAATTAACTTTGGTATTTCTTCAAAAAAAACTAATAAATTATCAAAAAAATATTTTTTACCGACTTCAAAAGTTTCTCTGAAAAAAAATAATAGATCAAATGACTGTTGTTCTTTTAAAATCTCAATTAAACTAATAAAAAATAAGTAAATAAATAAAATTAAAGTAGTAAAAGTTAAACCTTTAAAGACAATTTCAAAAACTGTTTTTTTAGTTTCTAATTGATAAACTTTTTTTAAAATTTTTTCCTTATTGTTTTTCATTTTTCATTCTTTTAATTTTTAATCTTAATCTTCTTATAATTGATTTTACTGTATTTAAAGGAATTTTTAACTTTTGACCAATTTCCTGATAACGATAACCAGTTAATAATAAATCAATAATTCTTTTTTCTTTCTCATTTAAAAATATTTTTTCTAAAAGACTCTCTTGATTAATAATTTTTTCTAAAAAATCATCATCACCAACCTTAATATTTTCATTCAAAGACAAAGTTTTTTTATATCTTCGATAATACATCTTTAACTCGTTTAAAACAATTTGATATAAATATGGCTTAACTGGTTTTAACTGATTAAACTTATTTATATTTTTGTAAAAACCAATGAAAACATTTTGCGTTAAATCATCAATATCATCAATATTAAAAACTTTTCTTTTAATCAGTTGATAAACAAAAGAATAATATCGATTAACAATATATTTATAATAATCAATTTCTCCGCTTTTGATTTTTAAAATAATCTCTTTATCAGTCATTAATAAAATTATATCCTATGATAAAATTAGTTTATGAAAAGATATTGTTTTATAGACGCTTCTAATCTTTTTTATGGAGGAGAAAAAAGTTTGGGTTGGAAGATTGATTATAAAAAACTTATTAGGTACATAAAAGAAAAATATAGGGTTAAAAAAGTTTTCTATTATGGAGGTGTAGAACTAAACGGATTTCCTTACTCTGTTTTAGATAAAAAACCATTAAATCTAAAAAAACTTTTAAAATATCTTAATAAAAAAAAATCTGTTAGTGAAAAAATAATTAAAAAAATAAAGTTTTATTTAAAACTTAATTCATTTGGTTATACTTTAAAATTAAAACCTGTAAAAATTTTTAAAGATGTTAATAATAACATTATAAAAAAGGCTAATTGTGATGTTGATATGACATTTGATTTAATGTTTTATTTTAATAAATATTCTTCTGTGTTAATTCTTTCTGGTGATGGTGATTTTACTACTGTCTTAAAATATTTAATTAGTATTGATAAAGAAGTTATTATTCTTGCCCGTGGTGAAAGAACAGCTAAGGAACTAAAACAATTAGTTAAAGGTAATTTTAAAGATTTTAGCAGATTAAAAAATGTTCTTGAATTTATTAAAAAATAATGGAGAGGACATACGAAATATCCTCTCCCTGTTTAGTAAATTAATTATAAAACCATAATATCTATATGTCAAGTTTTAAATACGGTAAAATATTACTTTTAGGTCGACCAAATGTTGGCAAGTCAACTTTTGTTAATAATTTAATTGGTCAAAAAGTTGCTATCACCTCACCTAAACCTCAAACGACTCGTTTTCCTATTAAAGCAGTTTATCAAGAAGAAAGAGGAACATTAATCTTTGCTGATACGCCAGGAATTTTTGGCAAAGCCGAAGACTATCTTTCTAAAAAAATTAATGAAAATACTTTAAAAATAATCAATGAAAAAATCGATTTGTTAATTTATATGGTCGATCATACGCGAAAACGAGATTTTGAAGAAGGAAAAGTTTTGGGAATTGCCAGAAAAATTGATAAACCAAAGATATTAGTAATTAATAAAATTGATCTTCAAGAAAAAAGTTATTTACCCCAATACGAGTTTTTAAGAGATGAGTTTCTTTTTTATTTTGAAATTTCAGCTTTAAAAAAGATTAATTTTAAACCATTAATCGATAAAATTTTCCAGCTTTTACCAAAAAAAACCACTATTGAAAAAGAAGAAATAAAATCTTTTAACCAACTAATTTATCCTATTTTAAATATAGATAGTAAGACTTTTATTGCTGAGTTAATCAGAGAAAAAGTCTTTTTAATGACAGGAGAAGAAATTCCTTATACCACCACAGCAGTTGTTGAAGAAATTAGCGAAAGAGAAAATGGAATAATTTATATTAAAGCCAAAATTTTGACCACTAATGATCGTTATAAAAAAATGTTAATCGGTAAACAAGGTCGAAAAATTAAAGAAATTGGTAGTTTTGCCCGTAAAGAAATTGCTTTGGCAATTAATAAAAAAGTCTATTTAGACTTAACTGTTGAAACCGATCCCCATTGGCAAGAAGTTTATTATTAAGTTAAAACCTTAATTCTTTTTAAACACTCTTCTTTTCCTAAAATCTCCATTGATTCATTTAATGGAGGACTGATTTTTTTACCCATTATTGCTACTCTTAAAATCATAAAAAACTGACTATTTTTAATATTTAATTTTTTCGCTAAATTAACCATTGCCTCACCAATATTAGCTGCTTTCCAGGAAGAGACTTTTTCTAATTTATAAAAAACCTCTTTAAAAAGATCTTTTTTATTATATAAATTAATTTCATAAGAAACAGGTCTTTCAAAAAAAAATTGACAATAATCCCAGTAGTCAGCTAATTTTTTAATTCGCTCTTGTATTAAAGGAATGGTTTTTTCTATAACTTTTTCTGATAATTTATTTTGATAAAAATCAACAATTTTTAATTTTAAATCTTGAACTTTTAACTTCCTAATGTATTCTCCATTTAACCACTCAAGTTTAACTGGGTCAAAAATTGGCGCGGTCTTTTGAACATCCTTAATATCAAAAACTCTAATATACTCATCTAGATTAAAAATCTCTTTTCCTTCAGGATGGCTCCAACCCATCAAAGCCAAATAGTTAAGTAAGGCTTGAGGTAAAATTCCTTGATTTAAATACCAAGAAGTCCAAACAGGATTTTTTCTTTTGGAGAGTTTTGATCTATCAGGATTACGAAGAAGAGAAATGTGAGCATAATAAGGAAGAGGCCAATCAAAAGCTTGATAAAGTATAATGTGTTTTGGTGTTGACGGCAACCACTCTTCACCTCTTATCACATGAGTTATCTTCATTAAATAATCATCGATCACCACTGCTAAATGATAGGTCGGATAACCATCTGATTTTAATAACACCTGATCGTCAATATTGTTAGTTTCAAACTTTACTTGGCCTCTTATTAAATCATTAACAACAATAGTTTGGTCTTCCGGCACTTTTAAACGAATCACATATTTTTCTCCTTGATTAACTTTTTTAAACACTTCGTCTTGATAAGCTAAACAATGCCGATCATATCGAGGAACTTTTTTTTCTACCAACTGTTTTTTTCTTAACTCTTCTAATCTTTCTGGTGAACACAAACAATAATAAGCAAAACCTTTTTTTATTAATTCTTGAACATATTTTTTATAAATCTCTAATCTCTCTGACTGTCGATATGGACCATATGGTCCGCCAACTCTTGGTGACTCATCAGCAAGAATACCGATTTTTTCTAAACTGTCTAAAATTCTTTTTTCTGCTCCTTTAATTAATCTCTTTCTATCAGTATCCTCAATCCGGACAATAAACTGTCCTTGATGTTTTTTTGCCCAAGCATAGTTAATTAAGGCAGTGGTAATTGAACCAACATGAAGATCTACACCAGTTGGTGAAGGAGCAATTCTCGTCCTTATCATAAGAAAAATTATATAATAAAAGAATGAAAAATGTTTTTAAGTTTTGCCCTCAATGTCAAAAATCAATTAAAAAAACTAACCGGTTAATTCAATGTCAATATTGCCATTTTAACTTTTATCTCAATCCTGTTCCAACTAATGGTTTAATTTTAGAAAATAATAATGGCGAAATTCTTTTAGTAAAAAGAAAGTTTCCACCAAAAAAAGATTATTGGGATATCCCTGGTGGTTTTATTAATTTTAAAGAAACAGTTGAGGAGTCATTAGTCAGAGAAATTAAAGAAGAGTTAGGAATTAATTTAAATAACTTTGTTTACTTTAGCAGTTGCTATGATAACTATCTTTATAAAAAAATAAACTACCAAACTTTATGTTTAATCTTTGTTAAAAAAAACTTTCAAGGAGAAATTATTACCAACGATGATATCTCTCAAGCAAAATTTTTTAAAAAATCAGAAATTAACTTTAAAAAAATTGCTTTTAAAGGTATTGCCAAAGCCTTAAAAAACTATTTAACGATTTCCTTTTAATACTTTAATCAATCCAAAGATCAAAAATATTATTGGTAAGAATCCGATTGATAGATATTTTAAAACTTCTTTTTGATACTGATTATCAAAATAAGTTAGTTGGTAAACATTAACTGTTCTTTGCTTGATCCCAGCTAAAACACCTTGAGAAGTAAGATCATACAAAACATTTAAAACAAACTTTAAATTTTCCTCATCTTTTCCAGAAAACTTATCAGAAAGAAAACGAGAAGATGGAATTACTAAAAAATCAAGGTTGTTTTTTCTTTTGACTTTAGCGGTTAGTAAATACTGATTATATGATTTCGGTTGATTAATACTATTGGGATTAAGATTAATATTATCTTTTACCTGCCAAGACTTATTGGTTGAATAAACCAACTCTTCGTACTGATGATCTTTTAATTTATTAATCTTTATTGAAGAAACCCAAGGAAACGTCAGACTAGAAACATTAGAAAAATAAGAAGAGTTTTTAGAAAAATTATTGGTCTTTAACCAATAGGGGTAAACTGATAAAAACTGAAAATAATTATTACCAAAACTGACTAACTGAGCACTAGCTGATAAAACTAAATTATTTTCAATATTAATACCAAACTTTTTTAACAACTTATTCCAATCAGTTTTTCCACCGGTTGTGTATAAACTGGTTTCATCAATGGAGAATTTATCAACTAAAAACACGGCTTTGCCACCTTTGATTAAATAATCTTCAATTGTTTTTAACTGTTTATCTTTTATCTCTTTATCACCTTTGCCAATAATGATTAATGTTTTTATTTGTGAATCTATTTGTTTTTCTAAACTCGGATAGTCAACGCTAAACTGATTATTAACCAACTCAAAAAAATTATTTAAATCACTAGTTTCTCCGACAATACCAATTTTCTCTAACTCTTTTTTTGATAATTTATAAATCAATGAGGTTAGGTTAAACTCCAAACTCTCAAGATTATTTAATTGAGGGATTGACTCAGTTTTTCCATCATACTTTATACCAATCCCAAAATGAATTCGTGATACTGAAAACTTATCTTGCTCTAACTGTGATAGTTGAAGCTCGGGAATATAAAACTCTTGAGATAACTTAAAATTATTATCATCTTTAGTTGGATCAATTATTTTTAAAACTATTTTTTTAGATTGATTTTCATACTCTTTTAAAAAATCTAAAACATCGTTTCTAAAAGCTAAAAAACTCGTTGGTAAGTTTTCAGAAACAAAAAAATAAATTTCTAAATTTTTATCGAGTTTTTTTAAGATGTCTTTAGTTGATTTTGAGACTGAATAAGCTTGATTTTTTGATAAATCTAATCTTAAATTAATGGGTTTAAGAAAAATATTACCCAATAAAAATAAGCTAAATACTAAAGCACAAATTGCTTTTTTTTTAAAGTTATTTAGTTTAAAAATTTTTAGTAAACTAATTTTTTTCATTGTTTTTTTTCTAAATCAATAATGGTTAAAAATAAAAACACAGTTGTCGCACTAATAAAATAAAAAACTGACCGCAAATCAATTACGCCTTTACTAAAGTTTTCAAAATGATAAAGAGGTGAAAAATAAATTAACTGATTAATTAAAAATCTCGGCAATAAATTAGCAAAAAAATCAGTTGAGATAACAACTAAAGAAAAGGTGACTAAAATTGTTGATAAAAAAGCCACCACCTGATTTTTAGTCAAATTAGAAAAATAAAGACCAATACTGACAAAAAATCCTGCTAAAAAAATCAGTCCTAAATAACCAACAATTATCTCTGGTAAATAGGTTTTTGCTAAAAAAATTGAAGCAACCGGAAAAAACATTGTTAAAACCAAAGCAATTTTTAAAATCACCAAATGACTAAAAAACTTTCCTAAAATAATCTGAATTTCTGAAACTGGTAAAGTTAATAAGACTTCGATTGTATTTAATCTTTTTTCTTCAGAAAAACTTCTCATTGTCAAAGCCGGAATAAAAATTAAAAATAACCAAGGAATTACTAAGAAAAAACCTTTAAAAGAAAAACTATAACTAACAAAGATATCTTTGATAAATAAAAAATTGGCAAATAAAGAAAATAAAAAAACAATAATATAACCTAAATAATTATTTAAAGCTTGTTTTAACTCCTTAATAAAAATTTCCTTCATAGGTTTTTTTTGATTTTTAATTTAAATAACTTTTCTACTGCTCCCTTTCCTTTAGGTTTTGCTCCATCATATAAAATCTTTCCATAATTGATAATAATTAATCGATTAGCTATATCTTCAACTTCTGATAAAATATGAGTAGAAAAGATAATGATTTTGTTTTTGGAAATTTTTTTTATTAACTCTCTTATTTTTTCCTGTTCAATTGGGTCTAAACCTGAAGTAGGTTCATCTAAAATTAAGATCTCTGGATTACCAAGTAAAGCGGCTCCCAAACCAACTCGTTGTTTATAACCACGTGATAACTCATCAATTTTTTTATTAATTACCTCTTTTAAACCAACCTCATTAACTATCTTTTCAATATTAGAAGCTTTTTTAATTGAAGCAATAAAACTCAAGTAATCGTCAACTCTCATATCTTGATATAAAGGATTATTTTCTGGAAGATAACCAACTTTGGTTAAAACCTCAATTCTTTTTTCAACTGGATTTAAATTATCAATTAATATCTCACCTTTATCTGGTTTTAGATATCCTAAAATTAATCTCATTGTTGTTGTTTTACCAGCTCCATTAGGTCCTACAAAACCTAAAATTTCACCTTTTTTTATTTTAAAAGAAACATTATCAATCACGCTTTTATTATTAAAAGATTTAAAAACAGAAGATAGATTAATCATAAACAATTAAATATTTATAGCAGAAAAAAATATTTTAAACAAGAAGAAAATTATTTAATAGCAATTTTATCTTTATTGTACTGACAATTTGAAATCGCTTGGTGAAAACTTTTTTCTATTATATTCCAGTTCAAATTTTCAAAAAACGCCTCAATATAATAAGCCCGATTGACGCCATAATCAATAAAATAAGCATGTTCGTAGGTATCTAAGGCTAAAATTGGTTTTGCATACCAGACTGGAAAACTATTTTGAGCATCACCAATATAGTTAAAAAGCCGTTTTTCTTTTTCATTCCAAGCAGTCCAAACCCAACCACGAGCTGCTAAACCACTTGCTTTTAAATCTTTTTTATAATTTTCAAAACTACCAAAATCTTTTTCAATCTGTTTTAATAACCTTCCTTTTGGTTGACCACCTTCTCCTCCTAAATGACCAAAGTATATCTCATGATTAACCACTCCTCCCCAGGCAAAAGTTAACTCAACTTTCAGCTCTCTAATCTGAGAATAAACCTGATTGGCACTAGAATAATCACTATCAGTTAAATGAGCTAATTTTTCTTGAATCTCATTGTATTTATTAATATAACCTTGATAAAGTTTTAGATGTTCTTCAGTGGTCTTTTTGGAAATTCCTTTTAAAGAAAAAATTTTTTCTCCAAAATTTTTTGGTTCAAGTTTAATCACTTTCATAGTAAACTAATACTAAATTGGTAATAGTTTAATATTAAATAAAAAAATCAACTCTTGTCAAGAAGAAAAACGAACCTATTTAAAGGTTTCTTTTAATGCTTTCTCTAATCGCCATTCTTCAATTTTTTTTTGATCGCCTGATAATAAAACCTTTGGTGCTTTTAAGTTTTTATAAATCTCAGGTCGAGTATATTGAGGATATTCTAAAAGTTTAATCTTCTCTATTCCTTTTTTTTTAAGTCCCAACAAAATCTTTTTCTTACCTAAAATAGAAATTAAATAATCGATCTCATACTCAGAAAAACTTTCTTTAGAGATAACCTCCTCATCTAAAACTCCAGGTAAAAGCCTTATTATTGAGTCAGAAATAGCAGCAGCGACAATCTCTCCTCCTGTTAAAATAAACTCTCCTAAAGAAACTTCTTCATCAATCAATTTTTTTACTCTCTCATCAACGCCTTCATAATGACCACAGATAATTATTAAATTATCTAACTGACTATATTCTCTGGCTTTGTCTTGATTAAAAAACTTTCCTTTTGGTGAAGTTAAAACTATTTTTAATTTTTTCTTAGACTTTTTAATACTTGATAAAGCTTTATCTATCACATCAACTCGCAACAACATCCCTTTTCCACCACCATAAACCCTATCATCAATTGAGCCTCGTTTATCATAAGCAAAATTTCGCAGATCAATAACTTTTATTTCAACTGCCTTTTTCTCCTGAGCTTTTTTAATAATACTTTCATCAAAAAAACAAGAAACCATCTTAGGAAATGCAGTTAAAATATAGATTGTCATTGTCATTTTACAGTTTTAATTTTTAACATAATCATTTATAATTATAATCTAAATTGTTATTTTTGGGCCCGTAGCTCAACTGGCAGAGCAGCAGCCTTTTAAGCTGTTGGTTCCGAGTTCGAGTCTCGGCGGGCTCACTTTTTTCAATGAAAAAACTTATCATAGGTCTTGGTAATCCTGAGATTAAATATAAAAATACTCGCCATAATATTGGCAAACTTTTAGTCGATTATTTAAAAAAAACAGAAATAAAAAATCAATTTATTCTTTTAAAATCTTCTTTATTTATGAATCAAAGCGGCCAATTTGTTAAAAATATCATTAAAAAATATCAGATCAGTTTAGAAAATCTTTATATTGCTCATGATGACTTAGACATTCCTTTAGGTAAATTTAAAATTAATTTTGCCTCAGGTCCAAAACTTCACAATGGAATAAAATCAATTGAAGAAACACTAGAAACTAATAATTTTTGGCGAATTAGAATCGGTGTTGACAACCGTAATAAAGAAAACTGGATTGATGGTGAAAGTTATGTTTTAGAAAATTTTTTACCTAAAGAAGGAGAGGTCTTAAAAACTCAAGTTTTTCCAAAAATTATCCAACAATTAAAATTAAACAAATGAAAAAATTCATTCTTCAATTAATCAAACTTTATCAAAAAACTAAGTTTTTTCATAAACCTTTGTTTAAAAGTCTGTTTTTAACCGATACTGGTTGTCGATTTACCCCCACCTGTTCCCAATACTCCTATCAAGCTATAGAAAAATACGGAATTGTTAAGGGGATTTTTTTAAGTCTAAAAAGAATTATCCGTTGTCATCCTTGGAGCAAAGGCGGTTATGATCCCATCCTTTAATCTCGCGCCTGAGAAACCTTTTGACATCTTTTTAAAAACGCTTCTTGAGCTTTTAAAACATTTTCTTCTTTTCCTGACCAAGCTTTTAATCCTTCTTGTTGTAAGGCTCTTCCAAAAGAATAACTTAACTGCCATGGTACCTCATCTTTATATATTTTATTCATCATTGCTAAATATTCTGTTGACTCATCTGGTGTCAAACCACCTGATAAAAAGACAATTCCTGGTACTTCTTTTGGCACAGTTTTTTTTAAGACTTCTACAGTTTTTTTTGCCACTTCCTCAACTGATGGTTTATCCTGACAATCTTTTCCTCCTAAAACCATATTTGGTTTTAAAAGGATTCCGGAAAAATCAACTTCAAATCTTTCCAACCACTTAAAAACCTCTTCTAAAACTTTCTCGGTTGCCTCTTCACTAACATCAATTGAATGGCTGCCTTCTAAAACTAATACTTCTGGTTCAACAATTGGCACTAGTCCTGCTTTTTGAGTTATTAAGGCATATTGGGCCAAGCCAATAGCATTAGCTACTCTGGCTGCTTTTGAAGGTAAATCATCACCTACTTTATAAACTGCTCGCCATTTGGCAAAACTTGCTCCTATCTTTAAATACTCTTGATATCTTTTTTCTAACTTATCTAATCCTAAAGTAAAGGTCTCCTCATGAGAATTAAATTTATAAGTTCCTTCATCAGTTTTTATCCCTACTAAAACTCCTTTTTCTTTTAAAATATCTCCAATCATCTTTCTATTGGACAAAGGATTTCTTAAGGTTTCATCATATAAAATAATTCCAGAAATATAGTTTTCAAAACCTGATGTCTCTACCATTATCTGTCGCCAAAGTTGACGGTTTTCCAAAGTCGAATCAACTCCAATTGAAGCTAATCTTTTCGTCATAGTTTTTAAACTCTCATCAGCAGCTAATATTCCTTTTTTAGGAGCAACTAAATTTCTAGCAATAGTTGATAAGTTATTATTTTCCATAATAATAATTTGAAATTTATAATAATATTATTTTATAATGATTAAAAGTAAATTACAAAATATGGATAGAAACCTTGCCTTAGAGTTTATCCGAGTCACTGAAGCAGCAGCAATTGCTTCTTCTTTATGGATTGGTCGAGGAGAAAAGAAAAAAGCTGATGGTGCTGCTGTTAAAGAGATGAGAGAGCGATTTAATCAAATTAACTTTCAAGGAACCGTTGTCATTGGTGAAGGAGAAAAAGACGAAGCACCAATGCTTTATAATGGTGAAAAGGTTGGCAATGGTAAAGGCCCAGAAATGGATTTAGCGATTGATCCTTTAGAATGTACTGACAGTGTTGCTTTTGGCCGGTATAATGCTATTTCCGTTATCGCTGCCGGAAAAAAAGGTAGCCTTCTTAAAGCTCCTGATACTTATATGGAAAAAATCGCTGTTGGTCCTAAAGCAAAAAAAGTAATTAACATTAATTTATCAGTTAAAGAAAACTTAAAAAGAGTAGCTAAAGCCTTAAATAAAAAAGTTGGTGATTTAACCGTGATGGTTTTAGATAGAGACAGACACCAAAAACTAATTGAGGAAATCCGTCAAGCTGGATCAAGGATTAGACTAATTACTGATGGCGATGTCTCAGCGGCGATTGCTACTTGTTTTCCTGACTCAGGAGTTGATATTTATATGGGTATTGGCGGTTCAACTGAAGGTGTATTGGCAGCTGTGGCTATGAAGGTTATGGATGGTGAAATTCTTTGTCGATTTAAACCAAAAAAAGAATCTGATTTAGAAAAAATTAAAAAAATGGGCTTAAGTTTAGATCAGGTCTTTAATGCTGAAACTTTAGCTAAAGGAAAAGAACTTTCTTTTACTGCCACTGGTGTTATTGACGGACCACTGCTTAAAGGAGTAGTTCATGAAAAAGATAAAATCATCACTCGCTCGATGGTTATCCGCGGTGTTTCCGGGACTATAAGATACATTACTACTCATCACCATTTGTATAAAAATTAATAGTTTTTGTTTAAAAATATGAAAAAAATTCGAGTAGGATTAAATGGTTTTGGCCGGATTGGCCGAGCTTTTACGCGAATTGCTTTACAAAAAGAAAATATTGAATTAGTTGCTATCAATACCAGAAAAACTCCAAACTCAATGCTGGTTTATTTACTTCAATACGACTCGGTTTACAAAAGATTTTCCAAAACCGTTAGTGAAGATAAAGATGGAATAATTGTTGATGATAAAAAAATTTTTACTAGTTTAAATGACAAACCAGAAAATATTCCTTGGGATAAATACCAAGTTGATGTGATTATTGATGCTACTGGTGCTTTTACTAAAAAAGTAGATTTAGAAAAACATTTAAAAGGAAGTGTTAAAAAAGTTATTTTAACAGCGCCAGCTAAAGACGATGACACTCCTTTTGTTGTTTTAGGAATCAATGATAATCAGTTTGATTTTAAAAATAACTCGATTATCTCAATGGCCTCTTGTACTACTAACTGTGCAGCACCAATGTTTAAGATATTAAATGATAACTTTAAAGTTGTTAGTGGTTTTTTAACTACTACTCACGCAGTGACTATTAGCCAAAGCATGCTTGACGACGCCTCAAAAAAACCTGATCGCTCAAGAGCGGCTATGATTAATATTGTTCCTTCAACTACCGGAGCAGCCAAAGCCGTGGCAAAAGTAATCCCTGATTTAAAAGGAAAGGTTGATGGGATGTCTTTACGAGTTCCTGTACCAACTGGATCAATTACTGATATCTCTACTGTAGTTGAGAAAAATACCACAGTTGAGGAAGTTAATAGTTTATTTAAAAACGCTTCAGAGACTTATCTAAAAAATATTTTAGGATATGAGGAAACTATTTTAGTTTCTTCTGATTATATTGGCTCTTCCTACTCTTGTATTTTCGATGCTAACTATACTAAAGTTATTAATGGCAATCTAATTAAAGTTTTTGGTTGGTATGATAACGAATGGGGATATAGTAGTCGACTGGTAGATTTGGTTGAAAAATTAGCTAATTATATTTAATACCAATGAACAAAAAGAATAAAAAAATTAATTTTATAGATGAGGTTGAGATAAAAAATAAAACAATCATTTTAAGAGTTGATTTCAATGTCTCCTTAAACTCTGATTTCTCAATTGCTAATGATGAAAGAATAAGACAATCATTATCAACAATTAATTATCTTTTAAAGAAAAATAATCACATCGTTCTTATCTCCCATCTTGGCAGACCCAAAGGTTTTGACAAAAACTACTCATTAAAAGTAGTTGTCAATAGATTAAAACAGTATTTACCAAAGATTAAAATCCAATTATTTATGAATTTAGAAGAGTTAAAAAATGCTTCAGTTGAAATTAAAGTGTTGGAAAACATTAGATTTTTTCCTGAGGAAAAAAACTATTCAACTTTATTTGCTAAAAAATTAGCTTCTTTAGGAGATATTTATGTCAATGATGCTTTTGGCGTCTGTCACCGAGCTGATACTTCAGTTATTGGCATTCCTCAATTTATCCCTTCTTATGGGGGTTTATTATTAAAAAAAGAAATTGCTATCCTTGATAGAGTATTAAAAAATCCAAAAAGACCATTAACTGCCATTATTGGCGGAGCGAAAATCTCAACAAAAATTAGTTTAATAGAAAAACTTGCCAAGCTTACTGATAATCTTATTATTGGCGGTGGTTTAGCTAATACATTTTTAAGCGCTCAAGGAGTAAATATTGGTAATAGCTTGTGTGAGTATGAAGCCACTGAAATAGCCCGAAAATTTTTAGCCAAAAGTCGCTTTAAAAAACCCAACCTTATCTTACCTAAAGATGTTTTAGTTTCTGAAAACAAAAACTCTTCTCAATCGAAAACAGTAAAAATAAAAGGTATTAGATCGAAACAAATGATCTTTGATTTAGGTCCTGAGACATTGGCAGAGATTGGTCAGATTATTGCTCAATCAAAAACCTTAATTTGGAATGGGCCGGTTGGTTATTTTGAAAATCCAGTTTTTAGAAATGGAACTGACTTTATTTATTACTCAATTACTCAAAATTCAGATCTAATATCAATTGTCGGCGGTGGCGATACCTTAGCTGCCATTTCCAAAAAAGAGTATTTAGAAAAAATTACTCATATCTCAACTGGTGGAGGAGCAATGCTTGAGTATATTGAAAAAGGTGCTCTTCCAGGAATTGAAGCATTAAAAAGATAGTTTTAATTCTTAATTTTTAAATATTTAAAAATTAAAAAAAATTATTCAACAATTTCAATCACTTTATCCACAGGAACTGGTGAATTAATTATATAAATCTCTTTAGTTTTTAAAATGCTAGGCAATTTATCTTCTTTAACAATTTTATCATCAACTAACCAATAAATTTTTAAATCTAAATAAGTATTATCATTCCAAAAACTGCGGTAATCTTTGTTAGGAAATATAAAAATCATACCATCAGCGCCTTTTAACTCTTTTTTACTTTTATAAAACATTAATCCTTTTTGCCACTTGCTTTTATTATCAGCCACTAAAAGTTTGTAGTTTTTATCACCGATTTTATAGTCAATCATTTCTTTAGAAAAAAAATTAATTTTTTTAAAGATAAAAAAAAGAATAATTAATATGAAAATTAAAAAAAATATTAAGTTTTTCTTCATGAAGTTTTTTTATTAGTTTAATGTCGGGGATGCCAGACTTGAACTGGCGACCTTACGCTCCCAAAGCGTACGTTCTAGCCATCTGAACTAATCCCCGAAGATAAAATATATTTTACCAAAAATCATCTTAATAACGAAGTTTATTTATCCAATACAACTTGAAAAATAATATCTTTGACTTTGGATAACAACGGTAGTTTTTTAATCTGTTGATAAGTAAACCAATCATAGTCTGATGCCTCTTCATTTAAAATAATTCTTTCATTTAAACTTTTTAACTGACAAAGATAAACTAAAAAAATTAAATGATAATCGCCATGGACTTCTGAGTAAACTTTGGGAATTAATTTTTTAATCTTTATCTCAACTCCTAATTCTTCCTTTACCTCTCTTTTTAAAGCTTCCTCAGGTATCTCTGCAAACTCAACTTCTCCTCCTGGTAACTGCCATTTACCATTAAAATTATCAGTATCAACTCTTTTTGTTAATAAAAATTGGTATTTTTCATTAACAATAACTGCCGAAACAACAACAATAGTTTTTCTCATAATTAATCTTTTAATTATAAATGATAAAATTATTTAATGTGTGATCAGTGTTTGAATAAAATTCCTCTAATTATTTTTTTACTTATCTTAACTTTTTTTTCTTTTATTAATGAAAAACTAAAACTTTTAAAGACTGAAACTAACTCGCCAACCACAATAATAACCAAAATCACTCCAACAGTCACTTTTCAATCAAAAATAACCAACTTAGAAAAAGTCAAAGTAATAAGAGTGATTGACGGTGACACTATTGAAATTGAAAATAAAAAAAAGGTTAGATATATTGGCATTAATACTCCAGAAATCAGTGATAAAAGAAAAACCATTAGTTGTTTTGGTCAAGAAGCTTTTTTAAAAAATAAACAACTAGTTGAAGGAAAAGAGATTTATCTAAAAAAAGATGTTTCTGAAACTGATAAATATAATCGGCTTTTAAGATATATTTTTTTATCAGAAAAAGAAACCACTGATGAGGCCAACTTCGTTAATCTTTTTTTAATTGCCAATGGTTATGCTAACTTAATGACCGTTCCTCCTGATGTTAAATATGAAGAGATTTTTAGAATTGCTCAAAAAAATGCTCGAGAAAAAAAATTAGGTTTATGGAATATGTGTTATGAAAATCATTAAAAAATTTTTTTTATCATTATCGCTGTTTTTCTTTTTCTTCTTTATTTTATTCAGTTATTTAGTAAGTAAAGATATCTTTAACCAATTAGATTTTGACATTACTGTCAAACTACAAAATAAAATTCCGAGAAGTTTAGACTCATATTTATCTTTTCTTTCTATTTTAGGTAGTTTTGAAATTTTAACCGGAATAATTTTTTTAATTATTTTTATTAGAAAAAAACTTATTTCCGTCTTAATTTTTATTCCTTTTGTTATTGCTCATATTATTGAAATTGTTGGTAAGCTATTTTTAGATCATCCAGGTACACCATTTATGTTTCATCGTTATAATCTTGACTTTACCCTTCCTTCTTCATATGTTAAACCAGGTTTTTCTTATCCATCTGGGCATAGTTTAAGAACAGTTTTTATCTCTTTATTATTTTCTTACTTAATAATAAAGTCAAAAAAAATTAATAATTTTTTAAAAATTGTTTTGATTTCTTTTTTATTGATTTTTAACTTTTTAATGCTTTTATCAAGAATTAGCTTAGGAGAACATTGGACAACTGATGTTATCGGTGGGGTTCTTCTTGGTCTATCAATGGCTTTTCTCTCCTACTTGTTTTTATAATCTTCGTTGTTTTAAAACTATAAAATGATTATTGATTATTTTTAAAAATTAATGCTAGTTCTTTCAATTTTTCTTCTGGATTTTTTGCTAAAACAAAAGCTGAAGACAAAATTACTCCTTTTGCGCCTAAAGATAAAACTTGACGAATATCGTCAACGGTTGATATTCCCGCTCCAATTATTAACGGTTTTTTTAAGATCTTAACTAATTTTTTAATATTCTCTATTTCTTGAGTAATCATTGATATTCCTCCACCAATCATATCTTCTCTTTCATAGGATACATAGTCTGGATCCCAAGAATTATACTTAATAACCATCTCGGTATTAAAACCAATAACAACATTTCTTAAGCCGTACTCTTTCGCTTTGTTTAGAATTTTTTTTACTTGATCGTCTGGGTTTTTATGTTCACTATGATTAATCACAACACCAGTTGCTCCTGCATTTTTTAATGAATAAGGAGACAACCAACCAAAGTTTTTTCCTGGATCAATTGGATCCATATGTTGGGCCCAAACCTCAATACCAACTTCTTTCTTTATCCGATAAATATCAGTCGGTTGCACTGCCGGAATAATCTCAACTCCAGTCTCAAAACGAACTTTTTTAATAATTTGCGATAAAAAAACTGCCTTTTCTCCAGTCGCTTCTTTATAAGTTTTAAAAGATAAAATAATCATTAATAAAAATGATATTAAATAAGAAAAAAACTATCAATTGATATTTTGGTAATTTTAAACATTAATCTTTGTTTTTATGAAAAAATCTATTTTTTTGATTATTATTTTTAAAATATTATTCTTGAAAATATTTTCTCATCTGATTTATTTTCAAATTATAAATTAATGTTATGTTTTAAAACTGTAGCCATTTATTAGTTTTTTCCAAGCATTATAAGTCTTTTTTAAAAGTTTCAATCATTATAGTATCTTTAGAATAGTTTGGATCTTTAACATTAGAATTGTCTTGATAACCATTAACTTAATTAAAAAATAATGTTTTAGTTAAAATCAAAAATTATTCTTTAACTCTATGAATCCACATATAGACAACTTCATTTCCATT
>OGCI01000443.1_pt1 | contig 48335 bp, 38 predicted proteins | sample 1570021 | NCBI WGS metagenome assembly OGCI01 (sample SAMN06264664, study PRJEB24512) | hot springs metagenome | isolation source: Hot spring water | place: South Africa: Tshipise | collected 2015-06-21
TACCACTCCGAATAAGTTTCTTTAGGGGCCCAAGAGGGGACTGAATATACCCCCCAATGGATAAAAATCCCAAATTTCCCATCCTCAAACCACTGCGGGTTGGGTCTTTGGTCTAATGACTCCCATGTAGGTTCATAAACAGACATAAGAGCAGTTGTAATGACAAAAGATGTTAAAAACATTGTAAAACTCCTTTCTATTATTAAGTTATTTAATTGTTAACTCCATTAAAACAATGCTGTATTGCGGAATTTTCATTTCAGGGAAATCCGATTTATCTATTTTTAATTCGGATAACCATACACCGGGCTCATTATCAGGCACTATAATAGACATAGGGTCTTTTCCTGTCAGGACCCATGCAGTTTTTGACGGTTCTACTTTCTGTCCAGCAATGTTTATACGGATTTTAATCTCCCTGTCAAGCGGATTAACAACTGACACAGTCATAATACCTGCCTGTTCATTCTTCCAGGTAGAAAAAACATCGATAGGAACTAATGTATTATTCTGTCCACTCTCAGCCATATCTTGTGTAGATGTCGGTTTGACTTCCACTCCCACAGGCACACTTCCAAATTTCTGACGGTATAACATTAATGTTAAGCCCGTAGTATCAAAAAATGCCTTCGTCTTAGTGGTTTTGATTGCGGAGATGACATTCACAGTTTGAGCATAATTTGCCATTGTAATCACATCACTATTGCGGAAAAACTCATGCAACCCAATAGCCACGCCTAAAGCATCTTTTAAATGATACACACAACCCAACTCGCCATAAACATAGTCGCCATACCAATAGTTCCACTCATCCATAGCAATCGGTATAAACTTATCATTTAAAGAAGGAATCGTTGCAAAATAATTCTTATGGTTCTGCACCTTTTTCTTTATCATCTCCGCCAATTGATACACATGCTCAAGAACATCTTTTTTCTCTCCACAGTAAAAATGCTCACTTATGTAATCCATATTATCTACACAATTCTCCAACATCTTCTTACTCCAGATGCCCATATTTTCACCCACACCTACTAGTTTTATGTTAGAGTCTACCTCTCTCATGGCTTTTGCGAACTCATTATGCCGTATTACATAGTCATCTACGGGGACATGTCCCAATTGCCACTCGCCATACATCTCGTTTCCGATACCCCAATAAGTAATCTTATAAGGTTCAGGGTTACCATTATCCGCACGCCACTTGCCCATCGGTGTATACAAAGAACCATTTGCATATTCCACCATATCCCGGGCTAACTGAACATCGCCCAAACCGGTATTAACTACAGCCAACGGCTCTGTTCCAATTTCTCTGCAAAACTGAATAAACTCGTCAAAACCAAAATCGTTAGTGTCAATCCCTCCCCATGCTGGGTTTTTACGCGTGGGTCGCCTATCCGTGTCGCCAATCCCATCCTTCCAATTATACCCACTGACGAAGTTTCCGCCCGGCCAACGATAAATAGGGGCATCTAACTGCTTAAGCAACTCAAGTACATCCGCCCTCATCCCCTTCACATTATCCGCAGGCATCAATGAAACCGCACCAATAAATAAGTTCCCCTGTCCTGTTGCAAGGATTGCAAATTGTGCAGGCTTTCCATCCTTATCTACTTTCAGTCGGAAGTGATATCTCATATAATCCTGTGAGATATTTTTAAAAATAGCCGGTTCACACAACAATGTATCTCCTGAACGCAACAACACCTTCACTACAATATTAGGATGCGTAGACTTCATTACGACCCTACCCACATACTCCTTCCCTGCCACGACTTCCAAACCATCCTGCATCAGACCCCGTTCCTGATTTTGTCTTAACAATACTAAAGGCGTATACCAACCTGTAAACGGCGACACCTGGTCAATAAATACATCCTGCTTGGGCGGACATAACTTCCAGGGAGAATCATTACTGTTAATGAGATAAAAGAACTTGCGGTCTTCAAGCATTTCTGCCCAAATACCCCCATAGATACAGCGGCCCAAATGCTCAATAAACTGTCCATAGATGAAAGGATGAATCGGCGTCCCTTTCTTCGATGGGTCAATAGTTATCTCCATCTCACCGAACTTCATCTCAGAAACCTTCTCTAACTTTATATCATCAAAAAATGCGGAACCTTTTGCCAATCCCCAACCCCCAAAAAGGCAATTCACCATAATTTGTGTTTTGCTCCCCACAAAAAAGGTAGTCTCAACATACTTCCAGTCATTCAGGCCCACAAGAGCCTCTGTCCGTGCCCCGTCTATACCGTGCACATTGAGCAAGGCCCCCGCTCCATTCTCCAATACTACATTTTCCGTCTTAACCCATCCCGACAATTTATACCGGGCATACGGCGATACATCCACCTCCTTATACCAGGACAAATCACCGCCATCTACAGAAGATATTTGAATCCCTTTATCTGTTCTCCCTGCAACAGGATATTTAAACTCACCCTTCCCTTTCCAGACCTTTATGTCCCAGCCTTCGGGCTTATCCAAACCTTTTTCAAAAGCTTCTTCAAATACCACCTGAGCGAAAACTACCGTAGATAAAAGGCATAAGACTATTGATAGCATCACGAATCTAATCATACTTGTCCTCTTTATGGTTGCACATTAAAAACCGTGTTCAAAACACAAATATCATCTTACTAAATTTTGTGGTTTTCTACAAAATGATTTTTGTAAATTTCGGTATTCTACTATCATATTCAAAGGATATAAACTAAAAATAAAAATTCAAAATATAGCAGAATAAAAGAGTACAATTTAGTTAGTATACATAAGCCGCTAATTGCTATTTTTATTAAAGAATGATTATAATATAGTGTTTTAGAAAATTTCGGGGCGTAGCGCAGTCCGGCTAGCGCACTTGGTTTGGGTCCAAGGGGTCGCCGGTTCAAATCCGGCCGCCCCGACCAGTCGGAAATATACATTTACAGCGTTTTGTATACAATCATCCTTCCAAAAACTAAATATTAATTTTCACGCCTCTCTTTCCAATTAGTAAACCTAATATAAATACAGTTTGGACTTAGACATATCATCTCTGGATAACAAAGAGAAGAGAATTTATAACACTATAAGAAAAGTGTAACAAAAATACATAGAACTTATTAACATCTTAACATCACATCCTATCCAGATAAAAACAAAACGCTATTTTTATTTTGTTGGGGCACTAATAAAACACTAATATCTTACTTAGAAACTTAAAATATTTTTGATATCGATTTATAAAAATTTCATCTATCTTTAAGGCAAATTTAAAGAAATGTTTTAATTAAAGGGATTCAAATAAATTAAGATAAGGTTTTTATTATAAGACAAATATAACAAATTAAATATTAATGATAACGCCACTTTGTTTCGAACAGACAAAAAACCAAATTAATAAGATTTAAATAAAAATTTTTTTATTCTAAATTCGATAGCAAAATCATAAAAAAATTTTTTCCTTTCTTCCAAAATATCAGAGAAAAAATACAAAGGTTAGTGCGCATGCTGTATAAAACATTAGCAAAAAGATATTTGCGACTCTCTCTCTTACTCTCAATATTCCTTTGTGCTCTTTGTTGTGGGAAAAATTAACTGCATAAGAAAAATTACTGGGGGCAAATTTGAAATTATTTTTTTCTAATGATATAATTAAGGGTGGTTGCCGAGGTAGCTCAGTTGGTAGAGCAGCGGACTGAAAATCCGCGTGTCGGCGGTTCGATTCCGCCCCTTGGCACCATTTTTATTCTAAGACTATAACGAAAGAACAAATGTAGTATAACCCACCTCTGCTCTTGAAACTGCGATTATTCTTCGTTATATAATATAACAAAGAAATCCCTGCTAAGCTGGAATAGCTCAGTCGGTAGAGCGGGTCACTCGTAATGACCAGGTCCGGGGTTCAATTCCCCGTTCCAGCTCCATCCTATAAATACTACTTTAAAAAACTATCAACCTATAATATAATGAATTATCAAAATATCAATTAAAAATAGTTTTTGACAGAATATTTAAAAGTTGAAAAAATCAATCCCATCTAAGTATAATTTATAAAATTTTCAATAAATTCAATCAAAACAAAGGATAAGGATCAATATGGAATCAAAACTTTCATACAGCACATCAGATGTAGCCAAGTATTGTCATGTAACGGCAGATACAATTCGGAAGTGGGCAGAAGCAGGTAAGATACGGGTGTTTAAGACACCGGGTGGACATCGTCGAATCCGCCGTGACGACTTGCTTCGTTTTTTGCGTGAGAATAATATGCCTATCCATGAGGATTTAGGAAATGCTGGAATAAAAATACTCGTAGTCGATGATGAAAAGGCCGTAATTTCCGTTATTCGCAGATTTCTGGAAAGGGCTGAAACACCATTCCAGATTGAAATGGCGATGGATGGATTTGATGCAGGACAAATGGTTGCGACCTTTCAGCCGGATATTATATTTTTAGATTTACGATTACCAGGGTTAGACGGTTTTGAGGTTACACGGAGGATTAAATCGAACTCGGATACTTCCCATATCCATATAATAGCAATGACAGGATATTATCAAGGTGAGGTAGCCAATCGTGTGCTGGAGCTAGGTGCTGCGATTTTATTGCAAAAACCGTTTACACCGGATGACCTTCGCAAAGCATTGGCGAAAGTAGGGGTAGAAGTTAGTTAATTTTTTCTACTGGTATATCTTATAATTATCAGATTCTTTTTGATTCTTGATTCGGGACTTTTTTTAATTCTAATAATGTTTCAATGAGAAAAAGGATTTTTTATGCAAATTCGACCTCTTGAGAAATTGGAAAACTTTAATTCTTATTCAGGTCCTTTAGTTTTAGTGATTATGGATGGAATTGGCATTGGGAAGCGAGATGAGAGTGATGGTGTCTATCTGGCCCATACACCCATGCTGGATGAACTATTTCAGGAACCTCTGTTCGCTCAATTGAAGGCCCATGGCACAGCAGTGGGTCAACCAAGTGATGAAGATATGGGGAATTCAGAAGTGGGACATAATGCACTAGGAGCGGGTCGTGTTTTTGCTCAGGGGGCACGGCTTGTAAATGAGGCGATATCATCAGGCAAGATTTACAAGGGCATGGCATGGCAAAGTATCATGGACCGTGTTTGTAGCGGGGGAACATTGCACTTTATAGGGTTGCTCTCAGATGGGAATGTTCACAGTCACATTCAACAGTTGTTATCGATTATTCGTCACTGTGCTGAAAAACGAGTTCCAAAGGTGCGTGTTCATGTATTAACGGACGGCAGAGATGTTGCGGAACGAAGTGCGTTGATTTATATAGATCAGTTAGAGCAGGTATTGGCCGAGTGTAATCAGAATGGGCTGGATTATCACATCGCATCGGGCGGCGGTAGAATGTTGGTAACGATGGACCGATACGAAGCAGATTGGCGGATTGTAGAACGGGGCTGGAAAGCCCATGTTCTGGGTGAAGGGAAAACCTTTTCATCTGCAAAAGAAGCAGTAGAATTCTATTATCAAGACCCAATTATAAATGACCAATTTTTAGGTGAATTTGTAATTGTTGAGAATGGGAAACCTATAGGAACCATTGAGGACAATGATGCGGTGGTATTCTTTAATTTCAGGGGTGACCGTGCAATAGAACTTTCGCGTGCTTTTGAAGAAGATGACTTTCCTTACTTTGACCGCAAACGCCGACCTAAAGTATTTTATGCGGGGATGATGCAATATGATGGGGATAAGTTCATTCCGAAGAATTTTCTGGTAGAACCTCCACAAATTGAAGGAACAGTGAGTGAATTTTTATGCGTTACTGGCGTCAAAAGTTATGCAATTTCAGAAACACAGAAATTTGGCCATGTAACTTATTTCTGGAATGGTAACAAGTCGGGATATGTTGACCCGAATTTGGAACTATTCGAGGAAATAACATCGGATCGGGTTCCATTCCAGCAAAGGCCCTGGATGAAGGCGGGAGAAATTACGGATGCGGTTTTGGAACAAATAAGAAAAGGAAATTATAAGTTCATACGATTAAACTTTGCAAATGGTGATATGGTAGGTCATACCGGAGTAGCCCCTGCAGTGCGTATTGCAGTGGAAACGGTAGACCTTTGCTTAACAAGAATTTATAACGCAGTTAAGGCAGTAGATGGGGTCCTTGTCATTACAGCAGACCATGGAAATGCGGATTTGCTTTTTACTGAGAAGAAGGGGAAACGCGAACCGCATGTTGCACACACATTAAATCCTGTCCCATTTATAATTAAAGACTTTTCACAAAAAAATTCTTTTCGTTTGAGCAATGTGCCGAATCCGGGATTGAGCAATGTAGCAAGCACACTTTGCAATTTATTGGGATTCAAAGCTCCTTCAGAATATGACCCTTCTTTAATCACAATTTCATAGTTATTGGCTCTCGCTAAATAATTGTGCCAACAGGCTACGGGAAACCTGAACAATTTTTATCCCTGCCTCTGGTTCCATACAACTACTGCGGGCGGTCCGAATTTCATAGCCTCCTTCACTAAAGGCTTCCGGCGTAGGACAGTAGCCGGTATAACCGTTGGTAAGTTCTGATATTACCGTAAATTTTGCAGGAGAAGATTTTTTTATATCTATGCCTAACCGACAAAACATTTCTGTCGGATTGCTAATTATGGCTAAATCCCCTATTCGAACTGCACAGATTTCTACCTTCAATGTTTTCATCTTTTTTTTCATTTCGTCTAATAATTCAATTTCACGAGAATAAATATCTTCTCCACCTGAACCCAGTCCTATTTCTGCAGTAATTCTATAACTACTGAAATCCCTGAAATTGATGTCCAAGACTTGAGTTTTCATAGTAAGGGTTTGTGGAACAAAAAAATTAGCCCATAAAAACTGGCTATATACTTCTGTGCCGAGTAACTCACCAATCCGTTTAGCCCAAACTTCACCAAACTCTGATTCATTAGGGTTTCTATTGTCAACTTGCGTTACATCTCCACAAGCACCGTTCATAAAAACAATCGGTATGGGTGCATCCCACTGTTTTCTCAGAAAAGCTCGTAAGTAGTGGATATAATCTGCGGAGAATTTTCTCCCCCCCAAAACAGTTGCATGAAGCGTGTAATTTACAAGAATAGAAATAGGCTTGCCTGTTTCATCTACTACAAACATAGATATTATCTGGTTATCTTCAGGACCCGCAGGATGAATTATATCGGGATTTCCCTTCCCCGGATGTGTTACAACCTTTCCATTTTTCATATAAAATCTACGATTAAATGCAACTCCATTTAATTCTCCTAAGGTTATGGATATTTTCGCTTCCTTTAAGTTTTCACAAGCCATCCGAATTGCTTCTACGATTTTATCTACAACAAGTGCACAGTATGAAGGGTTTCGTTCGGATGAAAATACACTGCAAATAGGTCCGCCACAATGCGTATGAGAAGCGGAAACAACGATATTTTGTGGATTTAGAATGGTTTGGTTTCCCAACTTATTACGGGCCGTTTGTAAAATATCATAAGGAAGGGCTAACGCATCAACAGAAAGGAGGGCTAACACATTTTCACCTAATTTAAAAACAAGGGCATTAACCTCTAAAGGGTCATGGACACCGTCCGAAATGTTTTTCTTAAATCCCCCCGGTATTTCCATGCCAACCTCGGGAGTAATATCGGTTGTTGCAGAACCGGCCCATAGTTTCAGTTCTTCTCCAAGCACATTGGAATAAGCAAACACAGTCATTAGAAATATTGTCATTTTATATTTCAACAGATACATTTTTATCTCCTTATTCTTACTGGAAAAACTAACTTTTATGTCTAATTTATATATATCTTACTTTTTAAAACCGAATTTCAAACCCAACACACAAATGGGGTTCTTGTGGATGTTTGGCAATAATCTCAAATTCTTGCTGGACATTAGGCCATTCTTCAGGTAAGCATCCCGCATATAGATAATCCAACGCAATTCCTTTTTGAGCAAAAGAATCCGCAAGGTCTCTGGGAGGTTTCATATAAAAGCGGTAATATCTGCCGATTTCTTTCAGGCCCAATCGGCGGTAAAATCGTTGAGCGTTTCGATCCTGACTCCAGTATTCAAGCCGGTGAAACCCTTTTTTTAAGGCGTCTTCTACAGTAGCGTCGATAAGACATTTGCCGATATTTCTACCGCTGTATTCTGGTAGTCTTCCGAACTCAAGAACATAACCGCCAAGACTGTCCTTATTCCAGCATAGAGCCCCCGGTTCGTTTTCATACTGCACATCTGTTAAACCCACAATATTACCATCGCAGACAGCAACTAATTTCGTGCTTTGATATCCTTCATACATAGGTCGTTCCTGGATTACAAAGTTCCATGCATGCGATGTACTCATAATAATAGCATGGACTCGCAGCCATTCTTCTCTGTCTTCATCTTGATATTCGCGGATAATTATACCGTTCATTTAGTATATCCCTATTGTTGTGATAGGTTTGACTCATCTATATCCGAACATATAACTTCACCCATAAAAAGTGTTCCTTTTCTGGGCCATAACCACATAATTGGAGAAAGGGTAAAAGCTGAAAGTAAAGAAATAGAGCCTTTGGCTGTAGCAATTTCAGCCGGGAAACGAGGATGGAGAACAGTCCCAGGTTTAGCCGATACTTCCTTATCATTAACCTTAACACGGGTTACAAATACATTCCTTCCCTTATAGACAAATCGGGTCAAGAGGGTCTGTGATAGGGCGCGAACCTGTCGGTCAATCTCAATAGCGGGGACATCCCAGTGGATGATCGCATCGTTTATAGTAGGTTTCGGGTCATATGTGGCGAGTTGAGGGTCTTGTGTTTTACCCAAAAATCCTTCTTTTTCAATCTGGTTGATAACATCCACAACCATTGTCTTTGCTAATTCTGAAGCCCTGCAATATACCGTGTAAGCGGTATCTGTATCGAGTATGGGAAAAGATTGTTGAGCAATTATGGGTCCGGTATCAATTCCTTCATCCATAATGTGGAAGGTAACTCCGGATTGGGTTTCACCCTGCCGTATCACAGCATAAAAAGGATTGGGTCCACGATGGCGGGGCAATAACGAGGAGTGGACATTCATACAACCTATTTTGGGTAAAGAAAGAATACTTTTCTTGAAAATAATACCAAAACCCGCCGTAATAATAAGGTCAGGTGCTAATTCTTTTATTGGCTTTAATTCCTCTTCATTCATTTTATCAATCCAGAAAACAGGAATATGCATTTTTCGTGCAAAGCGAAGTATGCTATCCTTGCCACCTAAGAAACCTAAAAATAATTGGTTGAGAAATCGCTGGAACCCTTTTGTTTGCCTACCATTTTGAAGGATGCCTACAATTTTATGTGAAGTTGTTAGTAATGGTTCTGCAACACAGACTCCTAATTTCCCGGTTCCTGCTATAAGAATACGCATTAGAATACCTTTTTAGAATCTACTAATATGGTTACAGGTCCATCGTTCACCAGGGAAACCAACATATGTGCTGAAAATATACCTGTTTCCACATGAATACCTTTAGATCGGACAAGTTCTACAAATTTTTCATAGTAGGGCTCTGCTTTCTCAGGTCGGGCAGAGGTACTAAATGATGGACGGCGTCCACGACGACAATCTCCATGAAGGGTAAACTGAGACACAACTAACATCTCTCCTTTCACATCCTCCAAAGATAGATTAAATTTCCCCTCTTCATCGTTGAATATTCGTAAACCGATAATTTTATCTGCAGTATATTGAATATCAGATTCGGTATCCTGTTCATCTACACCTAATAACACAAGTAACCCATGTCCGATTTTACCTACTATCTGGTTATTAACTGTTACATTCGCATTCAACACTCTCTGAACAACCGCTCGCATATTGCCCTTTCTGAATAAAAACGATATATTTTTGTTATTATTAAAATAGTGTGATAAAACAGTTTTCTTAATTATATTTAGAATTACAGAAAAATAAAAATTAGGTATGGATACAATTACAAAAATAAGTGATGATATTAATTATTTAGCAGGTGCAAATATTACAAGACGGTATGGAACTGAAGGGGAACTTTTATGCTCGGAATACATAAGAAATCGCCTGCTGAACATGGGGCTTCAACCTATTGTAGAAGCATTTAATTGTTCTCGGGAAACATTTCAAACACTCATACTTTATTGGGTTGAGTTTCTTTTTGTAATATTGCTATCTGTGTTTTTCCCCTTTGCCGGGTTTGTATATGGATTAGTTGTGTTATTACTTTATTTACTTGAAATTTCAGGTTATTTTAGCCTTACACTGTTCATTCCAGAATATCAGTCACAAAATATCCACACTGTTATACGAAATCAAGAAGTATTTGATGAACCCAAATATCGAATTGTACTTCATGCAAATTATGACTGTGGAATATCCCATCTTCTCTATTCTAAGGAGATTATAGGGCTTCTCCCTGTAATACATCACATTATAGTCATTTGCATGTTGGTGGTTTTAGGAATTAGTTTTCGTGATGGATTTTTAGACCTTGTTCCGTGGGAGGATCATATGTCCATATCCTGTCGATTGTTAACAGGAATTGTTTTAGGAACCATAAGTTTAGTAACTTTTATTGCAACTATGAATGAGGAGGATACCAGAGGAGCCAATTTTAATGCATCGGGCGTAGCCTGCATATTAGGACTGGCAGAATATTTTTCTAAAAACCCTTTGAAGAATATTGAAATCCATTTTGTTTTCACGGGTGCCCATCAATGCTGGATGGCCGGCTTGCGTTATTTTTTGAAGAAAAATAAATTGCCTAAAGAAGATACCTTGTTTATCAATGTGGAAGGAGTAGGTTCTGGAGACCTACATATAATTACAAAGGAAAACATGGCCTTTGTTTTTCGTGTAGAAAAAGAAATTATAAAGTTCATAGACGAAAATAATTTCTCTTCAGAGATACAAAAAGTAGACTTTTTGCCCATTCCGACTTCATCATATATCATATTATCTCATGGGTATAACGGTTTTACAATCATGGGGCTGGATAAGGGAAAGAAACCGATGTATTGCAATCAAATTGACGATACAACATTAAATATTGATGAACAAAATATCAGAAAAACAATGGAAATTATATCGAAATTTGTAAAAAGATGGACAGAAAAAGAAAACTAACATTCATCTATTTTTATACGATTAAACAATTTATTTACAATATAGCCATAAAAGAAGAAAGGAGTTCTTTATGAATGTAAATCCCAATATTTTCCGTGAATATGATTTGCGTGGAATTGCCGGCAAAGATTTAACTGAAGATATAATGGAACTTTTAGGGAAAGCGTATGTCGCTTATATGAAGGCAAAACGAGCAATTCACCACAATCTTGTTGTTGTCGGTAGAGACGGCAGGGTAAGTAGTAAAAGTTTTAGTCGTGCTCTGATAGATGGGATTACTGAGGCGGGAATGAATGTTATCGATATTGGAGAAGTACCAACACCATTAACATATTTTGCCATGAATACTCTGGAAGTAGATGGAGGGTTGATGATCACTGCGAGTCATAATCCTGGGGAATATAATGGACTGAAAGTAGGGGTTGGAAAAACGACAATTTATGGAGAGCAAATTCAAGAGTTTCGCAAATATGTAGAGGCAGGGTGTTTCCCCATTCGCAAAAAAGATATAGTCATAACTAAAAAGAACATTGTACCAAAATATGAAAAACGGATATTAAACGATATAAAACTAAAACGCAAGTTAAAGGTGGTTGTAGATGCGGGAAACGGTGTTGGTGGTGTAGTTGCGGTTCCTTTATTCGAAAAATTGGGTTGTGAAGTCATTCCCTTGTATTGTGATGTAGATGGGAATTTTCCCAATCATCATCCGGACCCGACAAAAGAATCTAACATGAAAGAACTAATTAAAGCGGTAAAGAAGAACCGTGCAGATGTTGGAATCGCATTTGATGGGGATGTGGACCGGCTCGGAGGTTGTGATGATAAAGGTAGAATGCTTTGGGGTGACCAGTTATTGGTTCTGTTCGCCCGGGATATTCTGAAAGATAAACCCGGGGCTACAATATTAGGGGAAGTTAAATGTTCAAGGAGTATGTATGAGGAAATAAAAAAGGCCGGTGGAAATGCGGTCATGTGGCGAACAGGCCATTCTCATATCAAGTCTGCCATGATAAAGTTAAAGGCCCAAGTAGCCGGTGAAATGAGTGGACATATCTTTTTCAAACATCGGTGGTATGGTTTTGATGATGCAATCTATTCTGCATGCAGACTCTTGGAATTAATTACAAATGTGAATAAACCGTTAAGTGCATTACTGGATACGATTCCTAAAAGATATTCCACTCCTGAACTGGAATTCCCTTGTTCAGATGAGAAAAAATTTGAAGTTATAGCCAAAGCCACAAAGCATTTTCAGGAAAAAGGGTATGAAGTTATAACAATTGATGGGGCACGAATTGAGTTTCCAGATGGCTGGGGTCTTCTTCGTGCATCAAATACATCACCGAAATTGGTTATGCGTGTCGAAGCGGACACTGTGAAACGGATGAACGAAATACGCAAATTACTTGAGGATGTTCTAAAACAAATTAATATCTAATTTAAGTTGGAAACGGTTTTATAATAGAATCTAACATTGCCTTTTGGTATTTATGGTCTATACAAAAAGGGACTTAAAATGGAAACTGGGGAAGGTTTTGTAATCGTATCTGTTGGGCAAATTCGTAACAGCGATTTTTGATTTCTTCTCCGGTAAGGGATAGAAGTCGGCGGGGTCCAAAGGACTCGCATGTAAAAGAGGCAATAACTGTTCCAATAATGGTTGCCTGTCGTAAAACTTCAGGCTCTGTGCTATTCATATATGCGATGTAGCCCATAAAACCACCCGCAAAACTATCTCCAGCCCCTGTTGGGTCTACAACATTTTCTAATAGATATGCTGGCAACATGAAACTTTCTTCATCTTCAAAAAACAAGATGCAACCATGTTCCCCCTTTTTAATAACAAGAATATCGGGACCCAATGCAAGGATTTCCCGACTGGCTTTTTTTAGATTTTCTTCTCCAGAGAGTTGTCTTGCTTCGGAATCGTTAATAAAAAGAATATCCACCCGGGAGAGGACCTCTTGCAAATCGTCCGGAGTCGTTTCGATCCAAAGGTTCATTGTATCCATTCCTGTAAAACGCGGGAATGCCTGGTGTAACACATCTAATTGTAGTGAGGGATGAATATTCCCGAGAAATAAATAAGGGACTTGTGATATTTCTTTTGATATGGTGGGTTTAAAAGTCTCAAACACATTCAGTTGTGTGTCTAATGTATCTCTTTGATTAATATCCTTATGGTATCGTCCTGACCAACGAAAAGTTTTTCCCGGTTCTTGTTTTAATCCATCAATATTAATATTGCGTGATTTTAGTATTTGAATATATTCATCAGGAAAGTCGGAGCCAATAATACCAATCATGTTTACATGTGTAAAAAATGAGGCAGAGATAGAAAAGTATGTTGCCGCACCACCTAATTCCAATTCACATTTCCCATAAGGAGTTTCGACAGAATCCAATGCTACGGAACCAACTACTGTTATAGACATACAAAATTATCCTTTCTAAATCCAACTACTATTCAAGGATTAATTTGCGACAGCCTTGAAATCATATTTTCTGACATTCCACTCTTCTTCATAGATTCTCTTCTTCAATTGACTATTAAACTGTGAGACCATACCTTGTAAACTATCAGCATCACCTTCCAAAACTATTCTTTCAAAGAAATTTCTGAAGAATTTTTGCTCCTTTGATATTTGAAGAACCTGAAGAACGATACCCATTAAAGCATCATTTTGCTGTGTTATCTCTAACTTCATAATTTCATTCAACATTGTCGATGTATCCAGAGACTTCCATTTCAAATATTTTGCTGTATCTTGCTCACCTGCAAGCCATCTTATATATTCTTCAGAATTTATATTGAAATTAAAGGATTCCATGTTCTCCCACCACATTGAGTCCGGCCAGAGATAGACAGGAGAAACCTTTACACTATCGGGTTTAATTCGTCTGATAAATCGAAGCGTTTCGTCAAAGGTATGTCGGTCTTCTTCCGGGCAAGGATAAGCACATTGAATTGTCGTGTAGATATGAGAAGAAATAAATGCAGATAGTGCGGTTTCTAACGAACTTATTGTCCGCATAATTCCATAATATTTCGATAGCAATCGTTGACTCCCTGTTGGGACATTCACAGAAACAGCCCTACAGCCCGATAGATGTAAACTATGAATCCAATCACCCTGCACATTTAAACAATGGAAATTACGAGAATAGGTAATAAAGTGGGAAGACTTTAATAAAGCCAGCGAAAGTGATTGCACATCAGAAGAATTAACCATTTCACCTTCGATATGGAATGTCCATGTTTTGAACCTATCAAGAAGTTTACCAATCTCTTCTACTATTCTTTCTGTGGTGGAATTTATATAGTGTTTTAGTGTGTAAGGTTCCGAGTAACCCACCTTCCCATCTCGCACTTGTTCTAATGTAAATATATTTAATTTTCCACCCTTTTGCAGGGATTCATAATTATCATAGGAAGGAATCGGTAAATCATCAAGAGTCAACAAACGATTTACAGGACCTACTCGAATTTCACCCCCCTCAACACATACATAATTGGGCACAAAAGATAAGGGCTTGCCTACAGTAATATGTTTCCATAAAGGTAAAACAGAAAGTTCAGCATGATGTATCAAAATACCGTCAAATTCAGGAATACTTGTGATAGCATACGGACCTGTATGATTAAAATAAGGTCCTACTCCGACAATGTAAATTTTATCTCCTGATTTTTCCCCCCTTATCTCATTAGCAAGGATACGGGAAACGATTAAGTCCTCCCTGCTTTCTATCCAGAACAGCACACAAACTGTTTGTGAAGATATTTTAATATTTTTATATATCCAGCGAAGATATGAATTTTTAATATTTTTATTTTGTTTTTTATTCCCCAATATCCTTGATAACCAGACTCCTATTTTATTCTCTTTCACATCATTTTTGTTTAGTTGACTATTTTTTGTATCATCAGAATAGTATTGGATTGCTTCGGGAAAGCCAAAATCATAAATCGTAGTATTAACATTGTTATCTTGTAAAATCTGAGCCATAACTGCGAGGGATCGTTTTGGAGTGAAAACTTTGATATCTTTTATGTTTGCAGGAGCATATACGATAAGAAATTGGCTCATTTTTAATTACCCTATATTTTGTATACTATTTATAGGTTACAATTTTCATTTAACCACAATATATTGTATATAAAATATACTATCATATAAAATTGTGTATTTCAACATTTTTACAAAAAATTTTTAAGTATTTGGAGAAACTTATATGGGTGAAAATTTAAATTGTGTTTTGCTAATCAGTGGAGGTCTTGATTCAACAACACTTTTACACTATCTTGTAAAGAAGAAGCCATACAAAAAAGTATACGGAATTACATTTCTATATGGTCAGAAACATTCTCGTGAGATTGAATATGCTAAATGGCAAATGGATTTATTAGGAATGAAACATCATTATATTGTTGATTTATCAGGTATAGCTCCTCTTTTAAGAGAGGGCTCGGTACTTATAAAAGGCAGTAAAGACATACCACACCTAGACACTATACCCATAGCGGAACGGATTCAACCGCCCACTTATGTACCAAATCGCAATATGATTTTTCTATCATTAGCTTCTGCATGGGCTGAATCACTGGAAATTTCTGATGTGTTCTATTCTGCTCAGGCTCAGGATGAATATGGTTACTGGGACTGCACAGAATCTTTTGTAGCAAGAATGAACCAGGTTTTTTCATTAAATCGAAAACATCGTATTACTGTGCATGCTCCCTTTTTAAATATGTTAAAAAAAGAAATACTGGAATTGGGTTATCAATTAGGTGTTGATTATGGTCATACATGGAGTTGCTACCGTGGAGAAGAAAAGGCTTGTGGAAATTGCCCTACCTGTATTGAACGATTAAAAGCATTTGAAGATATTGGACAAAAAGACCCTCTCCCCTATATGGAAAAGATAAAATGATTAGGTTTCTAATTCTATAGTTGCACGGGGAAACGAACCTAAAATTTTTAAGTTTCTCGCTCTGTCGCTAACATCTTCAATAACTTGTTGAACTTTTTCATCTTTGATATGTCCCAGAAAATCTATGAAGAATACATATTCCCAAGGTTTTTGTCGGGAGGGACGCGATTCGATACGAGTCAAATTGATATTGGACTCCGCAAAAGGCATCAACAAGTTATATAAAGCACCGGGTTTATCTTTGGCAGACAAAAGCAAAGATGTTTTATCATCACCTGTGGGTTCTACAATTTGATGTCCCAAAACTACAAAACGAGTATAGTTATGAGGAATGTCTTCAATGCGTTCTGCTATGATTTCGAGATTATATGTCTGAGCAGCTAACTTACTTGCAATTGCAGATGTCCCGGGTTCTTGTGAAGCACGTTTTGCCGCTTCCGCAGTGCTTGAAACTTCAATCAATTCAACGCCGGGTAAGTTTGCACGGAGCCAGTTTCGACATTGAAGCAGGGCATTATCCTTCGAATATACACGACGAATCTGGTCGAGAGAACATTTAGCAAGGAGGTTTTGTGAAATCTGTAGAAGAACCTCATTTATTATTTTCAATTCTGAATTAATAAATAAATCTAATGTATCACTCACAGAGCCACCTGTAGAACTTTCTATAGGTACAACACCGTAATCTATACGCCGTCGTTCTACTTCTGTAAAAACATCAGTAAAAGAAGGTAATGGATGATATTCAGCGGAAGTACCGAAAACGCGGAGTGCGGCCATGTGGCTGAAAGTATCACGAGGGCCTAAGAAAGCAACACTGGTAGGCTTTTCTAATGAGCGAATAGCACTCATAATCTCTCGATAAATATAGCGGATAGCCCGTTCATCTAAGGGACCTTGGTTGGACTTTAACAACTTTTCTATTACCGCCTTTTCGCGTTCAGGTACATAGAACGGGGCTTGCGAACCGCTTTTAATCCGTCCTATCTCTTGAGCACAGGTGGCTCTTTCGTTAAGAAGGTTTATGATTTTCTGGTCAATTTCATCAATTTTTTTTCTAAGTTCTTCAATGTTCAATTTTTTCTCCTCTCAATAATTTCCATAGGGGCCATGTTAACTACAAAGTTTGCTATTTTTCCGGAGTCAAAACGAACTCTTACTCTCATTTTATCGCCACGGCCTTCTGTATTCAAAACAACCCCATAACCAAATTTAGCATGTCGGACTCTTGTACCCAACCGATATTCTTGTTTCTTTTCTTCTTTTGTAAGTGTTGCTTTTTCAACTATATTGTTTGTTGTGGTTCTGGATTCTATTTTTTTATCAATACCATATACTTCTACATTTTGGATGCCTATTTCAAACAGAAATCGAGATATAACTCTATCGGGCATAACTCTTCCATAGTACAACCTTGAAGAAGAACCTGAAAGCACGAGTTTTTTCCTTGCACGGGTCATAGCAACATAACAAAGCCGTCGTTCTTCTTCTATATCCGAATAGGGGTCATCCTCGTCCAGATATGGGAATAAACCTTCTTCCAATCCTGTCAAGTATACATAATCATATTCAAGTCCTTTAGCACTATGACAGGTTAAAAGATGAACTGCATTACTTTGCGGTTGCTGTGTATCTATATCAGAAAGTAGTGAAAATTCTTGCAGAAATTCAAGGAGGGTCTTTTCTTTCATTGAATTCTGTTCGCATATAGTTATAAATTCTTGTATGCTTTTCTCTCGGTCTTTACCCTCTTTTTCTGCAATATTGTTTATATATTCGAGATAATTTATTTTTTCTATCAAATGCTTAACGGTCTCGCCTATCATTTTTTCTTTTGAGAAAAGTCGGATTTCATCTATAAGGTCTACAAATCCTTTTATGGTTTTTCTTATCCGCAACGGAAATGTTTCATCGTGTTCTATAAACCTCAATACCTGGAATAGGGATTTCTGTCTTTGTTTGGCGTATTCATCGATTTGTTGTAAACTGACCTGCCCTAAATTCCTCGGCGGGATATTTATTATACGGCGAAGTGCATCATCATCTTCTTCATTGGCAAGGAGCCGAAGGTATGCAACAATATCTTTTATCTCTTTTCGCGCATAGAAACGGATACCACCAATGACAATATGTGGAATACCCCTCTTCCGAAAAGCCTCTTCAAAAGGACGGGATTGATGATTCGTGCGGAAGAGAATCGCAACCTCTTCTAATGGGTACTGATTTTCCTGGATATCGTTCGCAATCCTTTCTGCTTCATTTTCTTCTGTTGTCGCCCAGTAGAACTGGACTTTTTCCCCTTCATTGTTTTTAGTCCACAATTTTTTTCCAAGACGATTTTCATTGTGTTCAACCAGTTTGTTTGCTAATAACAAGATATTTTGTGTACAGCGGTAGTTTTGTTCCAGACGAAATATTTTGGTATTTGTGAATGTATCTTTGAAATTAAGGATGTTATTTAGGTCACTACCTCGCCAGGAATAAATACACTGATCTTCATCTCCTACTACAAAAATACGGTTACCGGGTCCTTTTAATGCCTGAATAAGACGGAACTGAGCGTGGTTTGTATCCTGAAATTCATCGACCAATATATCCGTTAAATAATTCTGCATTCTATCGCGGATGAAACTGTGTTCTTCTAAAATTTTTACAGGTAAAGAAATTAAATCATCAAAATCTACCATACTCTGTGATTGTAAAGTATCGTGGTATATTTCCCACAGTTTAAGAAAATGGGAATTGGGTGGGTTAATTTCGCTATGGTTGGGTTCTGACACTTTTTGTTTATATCTACTAATCCATACTTGAGCATCACGGGGGGTAAATTGCTCCAACAGAACGGGATCTGATTTCAGAAGTTTTTTTAATAATGAGATTTGGTCATCATCATCTATAAGGATAAAATTGCTTTTGAGGTTTATAGAGGAGGCATATTTTCTCAAAAATTGCAATCCGAAAGAATGAAAAGTCCCTACCCAGGGTTGTTTTTCTGTTTGAGCAATTCGTGCAAGGACTCTTCTCTTCATTTCTCCAGCGGATTTATTTGTAAATGTAACAGCCAAAATCCGATCTGGAGAGATTTTTTTTTCATTAATAAGCCAGATGATATGTTCAACAATGACTCTTGTTTTTCCTGTTCCAGCCCCTGACAGAACCAGTACAGCAGATTCATCGGTACAGACAGCCTTTATTTGTTCAGGGTTCAGAGAAGCCATTTTTGCTATGTTTTGAAAGAGATATTCTAAAAAAACTGTGACAAATGTTTATAAAAAAGTTAATACGCTCAATTAACTACCCGCGGTATAGCGTGTAAGCGCATGCATATAATTCGCCCGTTCAAATGCTGTGGGTTCATTTACAGATTTTTGGCTCATGCTCCCCTGCATTATTTCGACAGAATCATACTCATGTTCATTCAGCCACTGTTCTAATTTCTTAAGAACCGTTGATAAATGGGGAATGCCATATTTAAGTAAAGACGATGTCATCATGGCAACTTTTGCCCCTGCCATCATGGATTTAACGACATCTTCTGCAGTATGAACTCCACCCGTAATAGCAAAGTCAATCGGAATTCTACCGTAAAGAATAGCAACCCAGCGTAAACGAAGCAATAGCGTGTTGGATGTACTTAGGTTTATATGGGGTGTAACCTCCAAATTATCCAAATCGAAATCGGGTTGATAAAAACGATTAAAGAAAACCAGAGCATTAGCACCGGCTTCTGCAAGTCTTTTGGCTACATTGGGTAATGAACTGAAATAAGGACCTATTTTTACGGCTAATGGAATGGTAACCTCTTTCCGAATTTCTTTGACCAACTCTACATACATATTAGAGACATAGTCGCTTGTCATGTTCGGGTCGGTAGGAATAAAATAGATGTTCAATTCAAGGGCATCAGCACCTGCTTCTTGAATTTTCTTCGCATATTCTACCCATCCTCCTTTAGAGACACCATTTAAACTACCTATAATAGGTATGGATACCGTTTGTTTCGCTTTATGGATATGATCCAAATACGCTTCGGGTCCCATCCGAAAATCGCTTAATTCTGGAAAATAGGTAATTGCTTCAGCAAAACTTTCTGTTCCATATGAGAGATTGCTATCCAATTCATTGCTCAATAAAGTAATTTGTTCTTCAAATAAAGAATGCAGAACGACTGCAGAGGCTCCTCTCTCTTCCATTCTTTTTATATTATCAATGTTGTCACACAAAGGAGAAGGTGAAACAACAAGAGGGTTTTTCAGTTTTATTCCGAGATAGTTTGTTGTTAAATCTGCCATTTTCTTACTCCTTATTGTATTTTTAATTTTATCTAACTTTCGGTTACGGTTATCTGAATATTTTTCATTTCTGATTGTAATTCTTCGCAACTCATCGAGGCTAAATGTTCATACAATTTCCAACGCACCCGGACATCCTTCTGAGCCTCTTGTAAAAGCATTTTTGCCATTTCAGGATTGCTTAAGGATAACATCTTATATCGCGTTTCATTATACACATAATCCTGTAGAGACATGGATGGACCTTTTGAATCCAATTGAAGAGGATTTTTTCCTTCGTTTAACAGGAGTGGATTAAAACGAACAAGTTGCCAATGCCCTGTGGCGACTGCCTTCTTCTGCTGCTCTAACCCCATAATAAGGTTATAGCCATGCGCGATGCAATGGCAATAAGCAATAACCAGCGAGGGTCCGGGGTAGGCTTCCGCTTCACGGAATGCTTTTATTGTTTGAGCGTCATTGGCTCCCATGGCAACCTTTGCAACATAACAAGTCCCATAGGTCATGGCCATTAAGGCCAGATCTTTTTTAGGTGCCGGTTTTCCACCCGCAGCAAATTTTGCAACCGCAGCTCGAGGTGTTGCTTTTGAACACTGGCCTCCCGTATTAGAATATACTTCTGTATCCATAACCAGTATATTTATATCACGATTGGAAGCGATTACATGGTCAAGACCACCATAACCGATGTCATAAGCCCAACCATCTCCACCTAAAACCCATACACTTCTCTTAACGAGGACATCTGCAATAGTTCGTAGTTCTTTTGCATATGAATTATCCAGAGTATTTAATTTCTGTTTGAGAAAACTTACACGCTCTCTTTGTTTTTTGATTCCTTCTTCAGTAGATTGGTCTGCGTTTAGTAAGTTTGTAACTAACTCTGTTCCTATCTGGGGTTCTAACTGCCGTAAAAGATATTGGGCATAACTCAATTGTGTATCGATGGCTACCCTCATGCCCATCCCAAATTCTGCATTATCTTCAAATAACGAATTACACCACGAAGGACCCTTACCCTCTGCATTGGTTGTCCATGGAGTTGTGGGTAAATTACCACCATAAATTGAGGAACAACCTGTTGCATTGGCAACTAACATCCGGTCTCCAAATAATTGTGAGATTAGTTTTACATACGGAGTTTCACCACAACCTGCACAAGCACCTGAAAATTCAAATAAGGGCTGGAGTAATTGTATGTCTTTAACAAGATTTAGATTTATTTGAGACCTGTCGAAATACGGTATATTTTCAAAGAAGGCCCAGTTTTCGCGTTCGGTTTCACGCAGAGGTGCCTGTAACTGCATTGCAACACCCCGATTTTTTACTTCTTTCTTACTCTTCGCAATACAAACTTCATAGCATAAACCACAACCTGTGCAATCCTCAGGGGATACTTGTAGTGTATACCTAAGGTGTTTATATTCTTTCCATTTTGGTTCTGCAGACTTGAAGGTGGGAGGAGCTTTTTCCAAATATTTCGGGTCATAGATTTTCGCACGAATAACCGCATGGGGACAAACCATAACACATTTCCCGCATTGTATACAGACCTCAGGATCCCATACCGGAATTTCAAGACCAATGTTTCGTTTTTCCCATTTGGTTGTACCTGTCGGGAAGGTTCCATCCACAGGCAGTTTGCTCACTTCAAGTTCATCACCTTCTCCTGATATGATTTTACCCAAAACATTTTTAACAAAGTCAGGGGCTTCGTCCGGAACGGGTGGAGCAAAATCAAATGAAGCGGTAACTTTGTCGGGAATCTTAACTTCATAAAGATGGTCCAATGTCATATCTACGGCCTGCCAATTCTTTTGAACAATAGCCTCCCCTCGTTTTCCATAAGTCTTTTTAATAGAATCTTTTATGGCATTTATAGCATCTTCGCGTGGCAAAATACCACTAATTGCAAAGAAACACGTTTGCATAATGGTATTGATTCTTCCACCCATACCTGCTTCACGAGCTACTTTAACAGCATCGATTACATAGAACTTAATATTCTTATCGATAATCCGTTTTTGGGTAGTTTTAGGTAAATAGTTCCATACATCATCAGGTCCATACGGACTGTTTAATAAGAAAATCGCATTATTTTCTGCAAGTTTTAATACATCATACTTTTCTATAAAACTGAATTGATGACAGGCTACAAAATTGGCACGAGTAATCAGGTAATTGGAGTGAATTTCTTTTGGACCAAATCGCAAATGGGAAATAGTCATTGATCCTGATTTCTTTGAATCGTAAACGAAGTATCCCTGGGCATAGTTTGGTGTATCTTCACCAATAATCTTAATAGAGTTTTTATTAGCTCCTACAGTACCATCTGAACCCAAACCATAGAATACTGCACGAACAACGCTCGGGTCTTCAGTAGAAAAATTGGGGTCATAATCAATATTTGTATACGAGACATCATCTTTAATACCAATTGTAAAATGGTTTTTGGGCGTCTCTTTAGATATTTCATCCAGAACACCTTTAATCATTGCAGGGGTAAATTCTTTGGAGGAAAGGCCATATCTACCACCCACAATTCTAGGAATCACTTTAATCTCACCATCTGTATAGGACTCATTAAAAGCATTAACCACATCCAAATACAGGGGCTCTCCCGGGGCACCGGACTCTTTACAACGGTCTAATACTGCTATTTTCTTGACAGAAGACGGTATAGATTTAACAAAGGCTTTTGTATCAAAAGGACGATAAAGTCTAACTTTTATCGCCCCAACCTTCTCACCACGATTTACAAGATACTCGATTGTCTCCGTTACAGCTTCACAGCCCGAACCCATCAATACTAAAATTCGTTCCGCATCGGGAGCCCCGATATAGTCAAAAAGACGATATTGTCTGCCTGTAATTTTTGCAAAACGGTCCATATATTCCTGCACAATTGCAGGACATGCTACATAAAAGGGATTACAGGCTTCTCTACCCTGGAAGTAAACATCGGGATTTTGTGCAGTCCCTCGAATTATAGGCTTATCAGGACTCAAAGCCCTTTCCCGATGTGCCTGAACATATTCTTCGTCTATCATCGCTCTTATATCATCATCTGTAAGCATTTCAATTTTTACAACTTCATGAGAAGTGCGAAAGCCATCAAAAAAGTGTAAGAAAGGAATTCGAGATTTTAATGTTGCAGACTGAGCAATTAAAGCGAAATCCATTGCTTCTTGAACAGAAGCAGAAGCCAATAAGGCAAAACCGGTTGTGCGCACAGCCATAACATCTGAATGGTCTCCAAATATAGAGAGAGCATGAATAGCAAGGGAACGAGCAGAAACATGAAATACTGTTGGAGTTAATTCGCCTGCAATTTTATACATATTGGGTAACATTAACATAAGCCCCTGTGAAGCAGTAAAAGTTGTTGTAAGAGCTCCTGCCTGTAAAGATCCATGAACGGCACCAGCAGCTCCTGCCTCGCTTTGCATTTCAACGACTTGTGGGATATTTCCCCACATATTCTTTCTACCTTCTGCGGCCCATTGGTCCATAAATTCGCCCATAGGAGAGGAAGGTGTTATAGGATAAATCGCTGCAACATCATTTACCTGATAGGCTATTGTTGCAACCGCTTCATTACCATCAAGTGTATACATTGATCTACTCATAATTTTACTCCATTGGTTTTGTTTTATATTAAAACTCTATTAAAAACAAAAATCCCTCTCATAAAGATTAAAGATTTATTGAAAACATGGTGTATATTATCTATCTTTTACAGGGATAATTGCAATTCTAATAGAAAAAATCTTATCCAACAGCCAATTCTTCAGATTTTTTTAAACTATGTCTTTTTTGTAGTACTGGAATCGGTCCTTTTTCTGGTAGTCCAAAGGTGTCATAATTTTTAACTGCTTGTATCAAAATGGTTAATCCTGTAGATAGCGTTTCTTCGTTCATAGCCTCTACAGTGTCATAACGGGTGTGATAATAAGATGCAGGAGCAGGGTCCATAGCCACCAATCCAGTAGCGGGAATACCCGCTCGCGTAAAGGCGGTAGCATCAGATGACCCTAAAAACACTGTTATGGGTTTTAGTGTAATTCCACAATCCAGACCTGCTTGATATAAAAGGGATATAGCACCTCTATGGTGTGGTAATAGGCCATTTAAGTCACGAATAACTACTCCTAATTCTGCAAAATCACCTAAAGTATCAACGGCCACAACTACTGTGGGAATATTCTGCATCTCTTCTTTATGCTGTTGCACAAAAGCCATAGCACCCCGTAATCCTGCTTCCTCACTACCGGTTATTAGACATACAATTTCTGTATTCTGTATCTCTAAGGGATGTTTGGAATACCATTTGAACACCTCAATTGCGGTAATACTCCCACTTAAATTATCGTTGGCTCCGGGAACTACATGAGAAAATTTTATAAAAGAAAGTGCAATCAATCCATATATAATCCCTAACAGAATTGTTAATTTTCTTATACCTTCTGGAATGAATGATAATTCCTCACCTTTAAAGTATTCGTAAGAAAAAAGTATTGAAAACAAAAGAAGAGTAAGCATACATATTATCATGAGAAGAACCATTATCTTAATATAGTGTTTTCCCCATTGGTTATATCGCATTTCATAGGCACTGTCTGCATGTCCGCAAAGAATTATTCGTTGAGTTATATTCCTACCGGATGGAGTCCATCGTGCGTAAATATTGCATGATTCCTTTTTGGGGAGAAAAGGGTCTAACAATTGACGATATTGTCCAAACTGAAACCATATAATTCCCATAGAAATAACCAAACCTAAAAATCCGATGTAAGGGTGATAATTGAGAAGGGCAGATGAAAAAAAGACAGTAATACCTGTTACCGGAAAAAAGAAAAGTAAACCCATTGGAGCCACGATAAAAGGGTCCATATCTACAGAATGTGCATATTTTTTTAATTCTTCTGCAAGATGTTTTTGAGTTTGATATTCACTTTCCGAACCGGGTTCTCTTGGTCCGAACTCCTTCAAAATGAACTCTGCTGTTTTAATTATTTCTTTGGAGATTTGTATACTTTCTTCCTTTGATACAAGAATTTTATTTGGCATCCTTTAGGTTCCCTATTGTATCGGTATAAAATTTTTACGGACATTTTGCCAGAGTTGATTTGCTAAATCTTTTCGGTCTGTTCCATACAAAGGCTCATCTCCAAAAACTACCCGTGCTTTAAACCCACGATAACCTAACAATCTTAACAAATGATAGGTAAAGGGTTCGGGTCTCCACCATGCTACAAAATAACTAATTGGTGGAGTTCCTTCCACCTTTTCATAGGTAATACTTGCATAGTATACAGGCATATTGCATTCCACAGGGGCACTCAAAAGTGCAGGACGAAAAGGCTGAACATCCTTGCCACATGAAATCCTACTTTCTGCAAAAACAGCAACTCCATCGCCCATTTTTAGGGCCTGTTTGATTTCCTCGTTCACCCTTTTTGTATCCAACCGGTTGGATCGGTCTATAAAAATAATATATAGCATTTTAGCCACAAAGCCAATAACAGGCCAATGTTCCACATCACCACGGGACACAAAAATACATTTGGTCGCATAATGGAGTAAAAGCGTATCTATATAACTAATATGATTTGTAACAATAAAACATGGGACATGAGGGACCTTTCCCTCAATATGAACTTGGATTCCTGAAATCTTTACAAATATGCTTGCCCATGTGTGTAATAAATATCTTCGAATTTTACGGTCGGTAGGTTCCGAATAGAAAGAAATGGGATAGACCAGACAACGAATGGAGAACAAGATTGGAGCCAATATAAAAAATAAAAAAGTTAGCCTGAATATAGCACGCAATTTTGAGCTTGGCTTATGTAGGTACTTATTCCGCATAGATAGACAGCGATTAACGAAATTGTTTGTACATAATGTATGATGCAATTGTTAGAAGTTTAACAAAAATTATATAAAACACAAGGAATCTATTTCATTTTACAAATTCTATATATTCTTCATATAATATTAATCGAGTATAATATTACCTATCTAAATAAAATAAAAATATCTATAAAGACACTAATCATCAATTATCAGGAGAAGTAAATCGTGAATAAAAAAATGTTAGGAATTTTCTTTTTAATAATTTTTCTTGTGATAGGTATACCCTTTTTAAGCACGATAAAAAATATTATTGTTATGCAAATGGCCATGTCAGAAGAGGATACTACTCCAGCAGGCCCCAAACCGCCTCCATCTCCTCCGCTACTTAATGAATCCAATTTAGTTGGAACCGCATGGGTCGTAAAACATCCTCAAATACCTGTAGCAGTAACAATCACACTTAATTCAGGTGGACAAGCCGTGGCCACAGTTCCACCTGAATTCTCTGCACTTGCAGTACAAATGATAGGAACAGACCGATTAACAGGGTCATGGAGTGTTAATGGAGCGAAACTTACCGCTTCTGTTGATTTTCGAGGACAAAAACATACTGTTGATTGTGATATTATCGGTGATAGGATCTTTTTCCAAGACAGAGAAATTAAAAGAGCCAACTAATCCTTTTATCGGAGGAAATTAATGAAAAGGGGCCTCATTATTTTTTGTATTGTCCTCGTAATAGTATTAGGATTACCCCTTATAGCAGGACTAAAAAATCAATTTGTCGGCACCACTTCTCCATCAACTACGGGTGGAAATGTTTCGGGTCTGTCTACACCAACAACACCTGCTCCGACAATCTCAACTCCGCCAGTACAAACACCACAAATACCTCAAATGCAATATCAGGCACCGGTTGTGCCTCAAGGGCCACCCGATTTTACAGGAACGGCATGGAGTATTCCCACTCCCTATGGAGTGGTACAGGTCAGTTTAAACCCGGGGGGACAGGCCGTAGCATCCCATCCTATGGTAGGCACAATAACGGGAAACTGGCGTATGCAGGGAAATAGAATAACAGCGACAGTATCTTTTATGGGGCAAACACAAACAGTATCTGCCGATATTTGTGGAAATACACTCTGTTTTAATGGACAACCCTTACAAAGACTCCGATAGCAAAAAGGAATACGATATGAAAGGAAGGTTTGCCGAACAGGTTGTGTTCATAACAGGGGCCTCTTCTGGAATCGGGGAAGCAACTGCTTATGAATTTGCAAAAGAAGGCGCCAAAGTGGCGTTGGTTGCACGAAGAAAAGACCGATTAGAAAAGGTCAAGAAAGCAATTGTTCAAAAAGGAGGTATAGTAGAGTATTTTGTTGCTGATGTAACGAATTATGATGAGTTAAAAATTGCTGTACACAAAATCATTGATTTGTGGGGTCAATTGGATGTTGTATTGGCTAATGCAGGAATAGGTGTACCAGGTCATATACTCCAATTAAAAGTTGAAGATTTTCGAAGACAGTTCGAAACAAATTTCTTTGGGGTTTTAAATACGGTTGAGTTAACTTTACCTTACCTTATTAAACAAAAAGGAAGATTGGGAATTGTAGGAAGTGTTGCTGGAAGACTATGTACTCCTTTATCCGCCCCTTATTGTAGCAGTAAGTTCGCAGTAGTTGCTTTTTCAGAGTGTATATATTATGACCTTAAACATTTAGGCGTTTCTGTAACAATTATTAATCCTGGATTTGTTAAGAGTGAGATACGACATAAAAATAAATATGGTGAATTAACAAACCGTCCGGACCCTGTCCCCTCATTCCTGGTTATGCCTACAGAAAAGGCGGGGAAGCAAATTGTCTGTGCACTATATCATCGAAAACCCGAGTTAATAATAACAAAGCATGGGAAAATCTCTATATTCTTCGGAAGGCATTTCCCAAGAACCTATCGTTTTTTATTAGGAATCTTTTCAAAGAAAAGTGTAAACCGAATACCCCTACCTGTATACCCGGATGAAAAAGAATAGAACCTTTTTAAGAATTTATTTGATAAAATAGGCCCGCTTGATATAATCCAGATCCGGAAACATCCTCTCTAAATAAGAATTCCCTTGTAACTTTATCATCATTTGGTCCGGGACTTCACCATGCTTTGGGTTTATCTTCTCAACGATTTCCATTCCCTCAATAACACGGGCAAAAGGTGCAAAACCCATTGAATCCAAGCGGGTATTATCATCTAAATTTATGAACAATTGAGTCGAGCGAGAATTGGGTAACGATGTCTTGGCGTAAGTAACGGTCCCTTTTACATTACTTTTTTTAACAGGGTCGTCTTTTATTGTTTTTTCTCCATATCTCATGTTTAACTGTGGGTCTCCAGCAATTCCGAATTGAATAACAAAACCTGGAACTACACGGAAAAAGCGAGCATTGTCATAGAATCTTATTTTCAACAATTCGTAAAAGTGTTCAACACCTATGGGCGCCCACTCTTTGTGACATTCTATAGTAAAGTTCCCGTTTGAACACTCAAAGCGAACCTTAAAAGTATCGGGTGCTTTTTCCGGCATCTGGTCAATGGGAATTTCTTCTACATTTGTTCCTAGATTTGATGTATTTGTATTTTCAGGGGTTGTTTGATTTTGCATATCTATTCCCTTAGCATTTGTTTTTGATTTGTCTTCTTTTGCTATTTCTTTAATCTGTTCTATTTTTTTTAGGGCTTCTTCTGCTTTTTCCATTTGTCCCCTTGTTAAACGAGGTTGAGCAAAAAACCACGAATATACACCAATGATAACAATCCCTGCAACAAAAACGAGGGGGATAACAAAAAACTTACTTCCTGACATATACTTTCCTTTTTATCTCTTTGCAAATACTCCACTTTTTGTATATAGTAAATAGGATAATTAGTATAAATGATTAGGTGAATGTTATACAATAATAAAAAAACAAACATTTTTACGCATTAATTTCCTATGGAGGAAGATTTCATGCGAACCATCATAAGTTTGACCATTATTTCATTCCATTTGTTCTTTTGTGTGATTCGACCAGAAGCTCTTGAACTAACCTTGAATATAAAGGGGTCTATAGAGGAAATCACAAAAGTACTTGATTGTTTGAAGCAGTCAGGATTGGAATTATCAACAAAACAAGTAGATACAGACCCATTTCGAGTACACATATACAGTTCCAGTGAGACCGTAAAAGAAGAAGAAAAGGAAAGTTTTTCTGTAGGTTTTACAGAAATTCAAGTAGAACCTAAAAATCCTATTGCAGGCACCTCTTTTAAATTGAGTGCCAAACTCACAGATACTCTTAATATAGTGGATACTGTATCTGCAAATATTTTTGGGACTTCTATTTCCTCTGATTTGAAAGATGATGGTCAAAATGGTGACGAGGTTGCTGGCGACGGAATCTGGACAGGAATTTTTAATCTCCCTCTGGATGTTACAGGTAATAAAACGCTTATTTTAACGGCATTTGATGAAAAAGGAAAGATTGTTCAGTTGAAAATGAAGGATGGGATGCTAAAACCTGTAATAGGAACTCATGAATGTGTCGTACAATCCCCCGAGTACAACCGGAATTAGAATTATTTCAAAAGGAGCAGGTATTTGAAATCTGAAACTATACGATTTTTAGATCGATGGGTAGGGATTTTATTATGTTTTCTTCTTACATTATTTCATAAATTAGGGAATGTTTTTCATATTTCCAAAAATACAATTCATCAACCCAAAAAAATATTGTTCATCAAACTAATTGAGCAGGGAGCTATGGTTTTGGCCTGTCCCGCTATCGAAAAAGCAAAGAAGTGGGTGGGTGAAGAGAATGTATATGTATGTGCATTTAACAAGAACTGTTTTGTGTTACCTATTTTAGATGTTTTACCAAAGGAAAACATTATAGAAATTGATACGACAAACATATGGTCGCTTATCCGTGATATAATAAAGTATATTTTAAAATGCAGACAATTAAAAATTGATACAGCCATAGACTGTGAATTCTTTTCTCGGGGTTCTTCGATTATTACCTATCTTAGTGGAGCAAAAGCACGAATTGGAATGCATGGTTTTTTAAGCGACGCCCCTTATCGGGGAGATTTAATGACACACAAAGTAAGTTATAACCCGTATATTCATACAGCATATGTTTACCTTCTAATGGTTGAAGCATTAAAAGAGGTCCCTGGTGAAATACCTTTGTTAAAAATTCCATTTGCCCATGAGAACATAACCATCCCCTGTTATACACCCAACAAAGAACGATTGGAAAAGTGGATAAAACTGTTAGGGAAAGATTCCTTAACTCGGGGGAAAACACCTTATGTGATTTTAACCCCCAACACACATGACTTATTACGAGTACGGAAGTGGGATATAGAAAACTACATAACTTTATCAAAAAAACTAATTGAAAAATTTCCGGATATAACTTTTATATTAACGGGATTCCAGGAAGAAAAGGAATCATTAAAGGTTTTGGAAAAGGAATTAGGAGAAAAATATCTTATTAATCTCGCAGGCGAAACCGATTTCGAAGACTTGCTTACTCTGTATACATTATGTGATGTCCTTGTAACAAATGATAGTGGACCTGCCCATTTTGCGACAACTTCGGATATAGATATTATAGTTCTATTTGGTCCTGAGACTCCTACCTTGTTCTCTCCCGTAGGGAACCGGGTACACATTCTTTATTCAAATCTTGCATGTAGTCCATGCTTGAATGCATACAATTTCCGTTTTTCCTTTTGTACCAATAATATTTGTTTAAAATCAATATCTGTAGAATCCGTGTTTGAAGAAGTCTACAAGTGTCTTATCCAACGAATGAAATGAGATACTTCTGAAATGAATTTGATAACACCCGTTTATACAGGAATAAAAATATTAAATGTTTTATGGAGTAGATGGCGAGGAACGGTTCCTTCTTACCTGCCCATTCTAATTGCTTTTGTTACATACCGTTGCAATCTTCGTTGTACGATGTGTGGACTGTATGAGTTAAGGGAATATTCAAACCCTGATGAATTATCAGCGGAAGAATGGAAAGGTATAATACAATCTGCAAAAAAATTGGGGACTTTCATTATCTCTATATCAGGAGGAGAACCCTTACTTAGAAAAGATCTTGAAGAAATAATTTGTCATGCAGAAAGGAATAAAATATCCACTCATTTGTGCACAAACGGTACACTTATAGATATAGATAGAGCAAAATCCCTTCGTGAATGTGGACTGAAAACGATTTCTTTTTCTCTGGACAGCGCCTATGAGGAAGTTCATGACGCAATCCGTGGTAAAGGACAATACCAGAAAACGCTAATAGGGATACAAAACATCCGTCGAATTGCTCCTGAAATACGAATTAGTATCAATACGGTCATTACAAAAATCAATTTCAGAGGGATATCCTCGCTTGTTCACCTTGCAAAGAAATTGGGAGCCATTCAGATAAAATTTGCACCTGTTCATTCGAACCTTTTACATCGTTATAAAAATGAAAAGACATGGGAGGAATTTTTCTTTAATAAGGAAGAACTTCAAGAACTTGAAAAAGAACTAACAAAAGCAAGAAATCTATGTAAAACTGAACAAATCCTAACAACTTCAGACCGTTTTTATAGTGGAATTTCGAGGAGTTTCCTGGAGCAGAACTTTTTTACCTGTTATGCCGGTTTTCTCGATTGCATTGTTACACCGGATGGCAAATTAGGTGTTTGTTGCGATATCGAAAGTTCTCTATCTGTACGAGGAAAAACACTCGAAGAGATTTGGCTTTCTCCCGATTTTCATTCTGCAAGGTCAAAAGTATGTCAATGTAAAAAATACTGCTGGGACACGACCAATACTGAATTCAGTTTACGACTCAATCCTAAAACTATGGTTTCGGAACTTCCTACAATGTTGAAAGAGTTTCTTTTTTATCTAAAGTAGTTTCATCTCTATTAAAATTAAAATTTATCTTATCATCCGGTGAGATATCGATATATACATATCCTCCACGCTCTAACTTACCAAATAATATTTCATCCGCCAAAGGCGTCTCTATTTCTTTTTGGATAAGCCGTGCTAAGGGCCTTGCCCCTAAACGGGGATCATAACCCTTTTCTGCCAGCCATTTTCGAGCAGATGGGCTTAATTCTAACGCTACTTCTTTTTCTATAAGTTGAGTCTTTATGCGATTGATAAACTTATCAACAATCATCTTCATTACTTCCATATTTAACGGACTGAAAGAAACAATTGCATCCAGACGGTTACGAAATTCCGGAGACATTGTTTGCTCAATGGCTTTTAGACTCTTCCGCTCTGCATCGTTCTGGGACATTGTAAATCCGATAGATTGAGAATACAATTCGCGCGCTCCCGCATTGGAAGTCATAATGAGTATCACATTTCTAAAATCTGCTTTTTTCCCCATATTATCTGTTAATGTGGCTTCATCCATAACCTGAAGGAGGATATTGAACAAATCGGGATGTGCTTTCTCTATCTCATCTAAAAGAAGAACGGTATACGGATGTCGTCGTATTTCATCAACCAGAATACCTCCTTGCTCAAAACCAACATAGCCCGGTGGTGCACCAATCAACCTTGCAACTGCGTGTTTTTCCATATACTCGCTCATATCATATCTCGCAAAATGATTTCCTAGTATGGAAGCAAGTTGTCTTGCTACTTCAGTTTTGCCGACACCAGTAGGTCCAGTAAATAAGAACGACCCTATTGGACGGTTGGGTTTCCCTAAACCGGCCCGCGAACGTCGAATTGCTTTGACAACCATTTCTATGGCTTCGTCCTGGCCAAATACTACATACTTTAATTCCGATTCAAGATTTTTGAGTTTTTCTCGGTCTGCAGAATTCACGGTTCGCAGTGGAATTTGAGCCATGTCCGCAATTGTTCGCTCTATATCTTTCACACCAACAATAATTGGATGTTCATCAGATTCAATACGAACCATTGCGGCTGATTCATCAAGAACATCCACCGCCTTGTCAGGCAAAAATCGGTCATTGATATATTTTGCAGATAAGTGTACTGAGGCCAACAATGCTTCTTCGGTAAATTCTACTTTGTGGTGTTGTTCATAATGTCCCTTTAATCCGCGTATAATTTGTATACACTCTTCAATAGTAGGCTCATTAACATCGATCTTCTGAAAACGCCTTGAAAGAGCCCTATCTTTTTCAAAATGGTTCTTAAATTCTTCATAAGTCGTTGCTCCAATGCAATGTAATTCACCATTCGCCAAAAAGGGCTTCAGTATAGAAGCAGCGTCAATACTGGATTCTGTTGTACTTCCTGCCCCTACTAAAGTATGAATTTCATCAAAATAAAGTATTGAATTTTTCTTTTTCAGGACTTCACTAATTAATGATTTAATTCTCTGCTCGAAATCTCCCCGATATTTTGTTCCTGCAAGCATACCGGGTAGGTCTACCATATATAATTCTACATTTTTTAGTGACTCAGGAACCTTACCATCTGCTATCCATTGAGCCAATCCTTCAACAATTGCAGTTTTACCCACACCGGGTTCTCCAACAAATATTGGATTATTTTTTCTGCGTCTGCAAAGCACACGAATTGCTCTCTTAATTTCCCTTTCTCGGCCTATGACAGGGTCAATTTTTCCTTTCTTTGCTTTTTGAACAAGGTTAACCGTAAAGTTTTCCAAAAAATTACTTGTTTTCTTTTCCTTTTCGCGTTCTCTACCGGTCTCCGGTTCCTGTTCATAATGTTCGTACCGATTTCCATGAGAAATATATTCCAAAATCTCCAGACGGGTAACCCCCTCCTGGTACAGAAAATACGCGGAGTGGGAATCTTCTTCTTCAAATAATGCGGCGAGTATATCACCTGCATCTACTTCGGACTTGCTTGAATTCTGAACATGATATACGGCTCTTTGAATAAGTCGGTCAAAAGCAGGGGTCTGTTGAAGGTTTAATTCTACATTTTTAGGTACCTTTGATATATATTCATCAAAAAAAGTATTGAGTTTTTTACGAAGTCGTTCGATGTTACATCCACAATTTTGTAAAATTTCCCTACCATAAGGGTCATCTAATAAAACATAAAGCAAATGTTCCGGACATAAATATTCATGTCGCCTTTTTCTGGCCTCTTTTAGGGCATATCCTATGGCTTTTTGTATTTCTTTACTTAGCATATTATTAAGCCTTTTTATAGTATAAACGATTACAAATTTATCTATATTAACAATATTTTAATAGAAATTATTCAAATTATTCGGGGCAAATAGAACATCGTAAGGGAAAACCATTTTCTCTTGCTACTTTATGAACTGTGTCCATTTTTAATTCAGCAATAGACCGGATATAAACACCGGCAACCCCAACACCTTCTTGATGCACTTTCAACATTATACGAACAGCCTCATCATGGGATTTATCGAAAATACTTCTTAAAATGTAAACAACAAATTCCATGGTTGTATAGTGGTCATTGTGGAGTAAAACACAGTATAACCTTGGAATTTCAACTACATTCTCATCTTTTAATTGTTTTTCCTGTCGTGTCCCCGTTGATGACATCTTTTCACCTTTATTTTAATATATTATACTATGTTTATACGAAGTGATACGATGATGTTAATAGTGGCAAAAAACTTGACACTCTATATCTAAAAATAATATTTTAATAGGAATTATACTTTAAGGATTTTACAGTGAAAAGTTGCTATAGATGTGGGAATCCTTGGGAAAGTATTACAAAAAAACAGCCCGGAGTAAAAGAAACCTGTCCTAAATGTAATGCATATCTGCACTGTTGCTATAATTGTAGATGGTATACACCGGGAAAACCCAACGATTGCATGATACCAAATACAGAAAAAATAGCAAACCGTGATGGACCTAATTTTTGTGACGAATTTGAAATAAAAGAAGGAAAAATAGATTTTTCGTGGGAAGAACAAAAAAATATAGCAAAAAAAGAACTTGAAAAACTTTTTGGAAATGAATAAATATGGAAAATACAATTTGTTCAGCACCAACTAAAAAGGAGTATATGGGAAATATGGCATCAAACTCACATGAAAAAGAAACCGTTATTCATATACTCATAGTGGATGACCGGGAGAATATGAGGAATCTTCTTTCTCAGACTTTTCAGGAAATGGGTTTTAATGTAAGTGTAGCGTCAACAGGAGAAGAAGCAATAGATGAAATAACGCAACACTTATACCATATTGTTATCACAGACCTAAGCATGTCCGGAAAATCAGGGATGGATGTTTTGCGTTATGTCAAAAGCGTCTCCCCTGAAACAGAAGTTATTATTATCACAGCATACGGTACAATAGAAATTGCTGTTGAAGCCATGCGATTGGGTGCCCACGATTTCATAACCAAACCATTTCAGTTAGCCGTTTTGCAAAATAAAATTTCAAAGTTGGCAAAACAGATACAAATTAAAAATACCAATCGGGCACAGACCTGGATACATCCTTCCGTTAAACATCTGGTAGGAGAAAGTGCACAGACAAGACAACTTCGCCAGATTATCGCAAGAATTGCTCCAACAAAAAGTTCCGTTTTAATAACAGGACCCAGCGGTGTTGGGAAAGAACTTGTGGCGAGAGCGTTACATGAAGCAAGTCCTCGACGGGATGAGCCTTTTATTGCATTAAACTGTGCCTCTTTAGCTCCTACACTACTTGAAAGTGAATTGTTTGGACATGAGAAGGGGGCCTTTACAGGTGCTACATCAAGAAGAGAAGGAAGATTCGAACGGGCTCACAAGGGAACTTTATTCCTCGATGAAGTAGGAGAAATAGATCCTGGAGTACAGGTCAAATTGCTCCGTGTACTTCAAGATGGAGAGTTTGAGCGAGTTGGGGGAACAGAAACAATTAAGGTTGATGTCCGTATTATAGCCGCTACAAATCGGGATTTACGGCAGGCGATAAGTCAGGGGACATTCCGAGAAGATTTTTATTATCGTCTTAATGTTTTTTCCGTATATGTCCCTCCCTTAAAGGAAAGACCTGACGATATTCCTGCACTGGTTGAACATTTTCTTAACAAATTCAGTATGGAATTAAAGAAAGAGGTTTATGAAGTAGATGATGAGGTTATTGAATTGTTCTTACAATATCCATGGCCAGGGAATATTCGCGAGTTAGAAAACATTATGGAACGGGCTATTGTTTTGGCAACAGGTACACAGATTACAATAAACGAAATGCCTTATGAACTCCAGAATTACATAGAAACAGAACGAAAAAAGGAAACAGAGGTTCAGAGAAGACTTTATGAAAAAGATGATTTTTCTTTAGAAGAGCATACAGAACGATTAGAAAAAGAACTTATTCTAAAAGCATTGGAGAAGTTTCACTGGAATAAAACCCGAGCAGCCGAATTATTAGGAATCAAGCGGACAACTCTTCAGTATAGAATAAGAAAACTTGGATTGGAATAGAATTTTTTATTTTTATTTGCTCATTTAGACATATTTTTAATTTTCGCTATTCCTTTTTGAGCAATGTCTTTTCGGTAATGCTTTCCTTCAAAATGAACTTTTTCTACTGCATTATATACTCTTTGAACTGCAGATGTAAGATCCTTATCCCAGCCTGTAACATTAAGAACCCGTCCTCCATTAGTTAAAATACTTCCATTTTCTTCCATAGTACCCGCGTGAAATACCACGATATTTGGATCTTTTTCCGCATTTTCAATCCCTGTAATCTTTTTACCTTTTTCATAAGGCCCCGGATACCCCATACTCGTGAGGACAACAGTAACGCAAGCACATGGGGAATATTCAATAGAGTACCGGTTCAATGTTCCCTCAATTACAGCCCAGAGAAGAGGAACAATATCTGATTCCATGCGAGGGAGTATCGCCTGAGTTTCCGGGTCCCCAAAGCGCACATTAAATTCAACTACATACGGATTTTGCTCATTGTCTATCATCAATCCTGCATATAAAATACCCTTGAAAGGGCTTTCAGCCTCATCCATTGTTTTTATAGCAGGTTTCAGAATTTTTTTTAGTATTTTATGTTCTACATCAGGGGTAACAACGGGTGCCGGAGAATAGGCTCCCATACCCCCTGTATTAGGTCCTTTATCGTCGTCATAAACAGGTTTATGGTCTTGACTACTTGCAAGAGGGAGAACATGTTTACCATCTGATAAAGCGAGAATACTGGCCTCTTCTCCTGAAAGAAATTGTTCTATAACTACTTTTTCTCCTGCCGGGCCAAATACTTTTTTATTCATGGCTTCTTCTATAGCAATAAAGGCCGTTTCTTCATCATGAGCCACTGTTACCCCTTTTCCACCTGCAAGTCCATCCGCTTTTATAACCACGGGTACCCCATGAGCACGAACATATTCTTTTGCTGAATCGGCATCTGTAAAAACTGCGTAATCTGCGGTTGGAATCTTCGCTTTCTGCATCAAATCTTTTGCAAAAGATTTACTGGCTTCTAATTGTGCGGGCTTCGCAGAGGGACCAAATACAGGGATTTTTTCCACTTCCAAAAAATCAGCAATCCCTAAAGCAAGAGGTTCCTCAGGACCAACTACTACCAAATGTATCTTTTCTTGCTTAATATAATCCTTTATTGCACTAAAATCTTTAATATTTATAGGTATACAGGTGGCCTTTTCTAAATTTTTTATACCCGGATTCCCCGGAATCGCATAGATATGTTCAATTTCCGCGCTTTGATGGATTTTCCAGCATAACGCATGTTCTCTACCGCCACTTCCCAAAACCAGTATCCGCATAGAAAGATTTCCTTATCTCAATGCTATTTTTATATTTTTGTAATTAGACTATACTCTCTTATTTTGATGTATCCTCCGGAGGAGGAGTAGACTTACGATCTAAAAATTCTGCTATAGCACGGTCATAACGAGATGTACAGAAAAAGGCCTCCTGAGCAAGGCGATAACGGGTAACAAATGATACACAACCATCATGAGCCCTCATTTCATGCATAACCAGGGGATAGTAAATCCTATCTACAACGACTGTTACATATCGGAAATTTTTTGCAGCAGACCGAATCATTGTTATTCCACCAATATCAATCTGGTCAAATAATTCATCGACAGAACCTGCAGACTGTTCAATTATCCGTGGTATTGGTTTAGGATTTACAACAACAAGGTCTATCTCCGGAAAATGATATTGTTGCATTTGTTCCAGATGAAGTTTATTATCGCGTAATGCCAGTAAACCTGCATGTATTTTCGGATGCAATGTTTTCAATCTTCCTCCGAGGATTTCAGGGATTCCGGTATACTCTCCAATGTATACTGATGGAATGCCATTTGCTTGCAGTAGTTCGTTAGTTCCTATAGTGGCAATGATTTCTACATTATATTCATGTAGAAATTTGGCAAAATCAACCAGATCGCTTTTATCATAACAACTAATTACGGCTCTTTTTATTTTTTGCATGTGTTTCTCCTGAGACACTTATTTTCATCTTGTTTATTGACCTCGCTTGTGGGATAGATTAAATATTATAAAAGATATTCTAACATAACAAGAAGTTCTATTTTCTTCCTATTAATGAAAAAGCGAATTTTTCTCATCATCAAAGGTAATGGTTATTTCCCCTTTTAACAGTTTCATAACTTCTTGAATATCAATCCATGTTTTCTTTTTATCCGCAGGATTTCTTAAAAGATATGCAGGATGGTATGTAACGCGCAGGGGTATTCCATGATAGTTATGCCATTTTCCCCTCAATTCATTAAGAGGGGCGTCTGTTTTGAGGAGTGTCTGGGCAGAAATTCTGCCTAATGCACATATAACTTTTGGCTTAATTAGTTTTAGTTGTCGTATCAAATAAGGTTCACAATTGATAACTTCGTTCGGATTCGGGTCCCGATTCCCGGGTGGACGACACTTCAAAACATTACAAATATAAACATCCTCACGACACATTTTCATACCTTTAACAATAATATCTGTTAACAACTGTCCTGCTCTTCCCACAAAAGGTAATCCCTGTCGGTCTTCTTCTCCACCAGGAGCCTCCCCTACAAATACCAATTCCGCTTGTGGGTTTCCTGTTCCAAAAACGGTATGGGTCCTTTCTTCAGATATAGGGCACTTTTTACATTGACACACTTCCTCTCTGATTAAATCAAGTTGCTGTTGTATCTCCGAAGGTACAGGGCTATCCCCAATCTCTATATTCTTTTTAGTGATTTGCTTTTTCGTATTTCTATCTCCTATTGGTTGATTATCGTCTATATTTTCAGTTTCTATATCTATCAATTGTTGCATGTATTTTGTAAGGCGTCCTGGGTTAAAAGCATTCCATTTTTTTAAAAATTCAGCAGATACAGAAATTGTTGTTTTATGTTTAGCATCTTGTTGTAAAAGGATTTGTATATTGCTAACTATCCCTTGTAATTCTTCCAGAATATCCATTAAAAGAATCCTGCTCTTTTTCGTTTATAATATATACAAAATTTTAAACAATAGTTATTTTAATAAACCTGCGTTTGGATTTTGAAATTAAAAGTTTGAGCAATTCACAAATGAACCTTGAAGAGGTAATAATAAATCAACTTATACAGAAACATCTATCCCTGGCTACTGCAGAGTCCTGTACAGGGGGCTTAATTGCTCACCGACTAACTAATGTTTCAGGGGCTTCAACTGTATTCATCGGAGGCATTGTTGCATACAGTAATGAGGTAAAAAAATCATTATTAGATGTTTTAGAATCTTCATTAATTAAATATGGAGCCGTTAGCAATACTGTAGCCCTTGAAATGGCTTTGGGTGTCAGTAAACGATTGCACAGTAATATCGGGGTCGGTATAACAGGTATAGCAGGACCCACAGGAGGAACGCCAGAAAAACCGGTTGGGTTGGTATATATATCCGTTGTGGTTCTACCTTTTGATATACAAATTGTAAAAGAATTTCATTTTAATGGAACTCGTTCTGAAATAAAACAACAAACATCGGACACCGCTTTGAACCTACTACTTAATATAATAAACTGCATAAAAGAAAAGGAAGACTCTCATGAGTAAGGAATTTGTACATTTACATACTCATTCGGAATATAGCATATTAGATGGAATGTCAAAAATAGAGGATTTAATTAAACTTTGCCAGAAGTATCAAATGCCCGCATTAGCGTTGACCGAACACGGAAATATGTTTAGTGCCGTTCCATTTTACATGACAATTAATAAAATAAACTCAAATAGTGAATATAAAGTAAAACCAATTATTGGCGCGGAGGTATATGTCGCCCCTAAAGAAAGAACGGATAAAAAAGCAAAAGAGTTCGACCGTAATTATTACCACTTGCTTTTACTTTGTAAGGACGAAATCGGTTATAGGAATCTTTGTTGCTTGCTTTCGGCAGGCTATGAAGAGGGCTACTACATAAAACCCCGTATTGATATGGAATTGTTATCACAACATCATGAAGGGCTCATAGTGAGTAGCGCGTGTATTAGTAGTCGAATTTCAAAAGCCATTTATCATGACAAACCGGATATAGCAAAAGAGACCCTACAAAATTTGATTGATATTTTTGGGAAAGAACATGTCTTTCTCGAAATCATGTATCATTCCCTACCAGATGAAGATAAAATCAATCCCGGAGTTATTGAATTATCAAAACAATTCTCTATTCCATTCATTGCCACTCAAGATTCCCACTACACAAGACCGGATGATGCGGAAGCACATGAAGTCTTATTGTGTATCCAATCACAGACTACCTTGATGGACGAAAAACGATGGCGATTTGGGAGTAATGAATTTTATTTTCGCAGTCCGGAGGAAATGTATAAAATCTTTAAAGATTATCCAGAAGCATGCAAAAATACCCTTCGTGTTGCAGAAATGTGCAAGGGAGATATTATAGAAAAACAGAATCTAATCCCTAAATATATTCCTGAGGATAATTCTGACTCAAGTACTTTTTTAAGAAAACTAATTAATGAAGGTTTTAAAAATAGATTTGGAGAAAAATTCCCTTCTGGCTACAAAGAACGGGTGGAGTATGAACTATCAATCATTGAGAATTTGAAATATGTTGACTATTTCCTGGTAGTGTGGGATATTGTTCATCATGCAAAAACGCATGGAATTCCAGTCGGACCAGGGAGAGGCTCTGCGGCTGGAAGTCTTGTGGCTTATCTTCTTGGAATTACCGACATTGACCCCATACGATATCAATTATTCTTCGAACGGTTTTTAAATCCACAACGCGTAACAATGCCTGATATTGATATAGATTTTGCAGACGACCGCAGGTCCGAGATTATTCAATATGCAATTCAAAAATATGGAAAAGCAAATGTTGCTCTTATAGCAACATTCCATCGCTCCCTTGCGAAAAATGTTATTCGGGATGTAGGACGAGTACTGGGCATGAATTACGGTGAAGTTGACCAGATAGCTAAGATGATACCGGATAAAACAGAACTTGCGATAGCAATAGAAATGGAACCGGATTTAAAAAGACGAATTGAGTCCGAACCTCAAACAAAACGATTATGGGACCTCGCCTTAAAATTGGAAGGAACCATCCGAAACCTGGGAACCCATGCTGCAGGGGTCGTGATATGTGATAGACCCATCGTCAATTATATTGCCACTTTTAGAGATAAAAACTCTGATTTTATATCTACACAGGCAGAAAAAAACTGTGTGGAAGAACTGGGTCTATTAAAAATGGACTTTTTAGGATTGAAAACACTTAGTGTTATCCGCGATGCAATAGAATTAATCAAAAAGTATAGAGGTATCGAAATTGACATAAATAATATTCCGCTTGATGATGCAAAAACATTCAAAATGCTTCAAAATGGAGACACTCTGGGAGTATTCCAATTAGAAAGTGAAGGAATGCGGAATGTGGCGGTGCGGTTAAAAGTTCAATATTTCGAAGAAATTGCCGCTCTGGTCGCTCTCTTTCGGCCGGGACCTATGCGATACATTGATACATTCATTGAAAACAAACTTAACCCCAATAAAATTCATTATTGGCACCCAATGTTGGAACCCATTGTAAAAGAAACCTATGGAATCCCTATATATCAAGAACAGATAATGCAAATAGCCCAGCATTGTGCAGGATTTACATTACCCGAAGCCGACATGTTGCGACAAGGCATGGCAAAAAAGAAAGCAGAGATTGTGGAGTCAAAGAGAAAACCCTTCATAGAGGGTTGCATAAAAAACGGTATCGACAAACAAACATCCGAACAAATTTTCTCGAATATTCAAGACTTTGCAAACTATGGATTTAACAAATCACACAGCGTTGCGTATGGTTTTTTGGCTTACCAAACGGCTTATTTAAAAACAAATTATCCTGAGGAGTATATGTGTGCTCTACTAACAAGCGAAGTTGATGACCTTAACAAAATTTCCCTTTACATCAATGAATGCAAACGAATGGGAATTTCCGTATTGCCACCCGATGTAAATAAAAGTGAGGTTTTCTTTTCTATAGAAAATAAAACGATTCGATTTGGATTAGGCGTTATAAAGAACTTGGGGATGGGTGTCTGTGAATCCATTGTAAACGAACGAAGAAAGAACGGTGAGTATAAACATATTTTTGATTTCTGCTGTCGGCTAAATCCAAGACAAATTAATAAACGGGTACTTGAAAATCTCATTAAAGCAGGTGCTATGGATTCGTTTCGCGTCTCACGACAAAGTTTATTTGAGACAATCAGTTTAGCAATTGCAGAGGGACAACGAGTTCACAAAGAGCATTCTTCCGGACAAATCAGTTTGTTTGGTGAAGTTCCCGTTACAGATCTTAACACCAAAATCAATAGTTCAATTATTCTAAAAGAAGAATGGCCCTTATTAGAAAAACTTTCCTATGAAAAAGAAGTAATAGGAATATACATTTCTGGGCATCCTATTGAAGAGTATAAAGATTTGTTAAAAATATGGACAACTCCCAAAGATATATTGGAGGAAAAAAATGAAGGTGAAGATGTAATTTTGGGGGGGATTATCAAAGATATTAAATATCACAATACAGCCAAAGGGAAAATGGCTTTTATTAAAATAGAGGGCACAGAACAACAATATGAAATCACTTGTTTTGTTGATACTTATGAAAAATTTAAAGAACTTTTATATGAGGGAAATATCGTGCTGATTCTGGCACGCGTTAATTTTCGAAATTCCCAGCGGGGTTATGTGGCTCGCATGATTGTTCCTCCTACCGAATGCATGGTTTTTGCGCATGCGTTTCACATCCGGACAAACTCGAAACTATCTACAGATGATTTTGATAAAATCCTGGATATTTTTGCTAACAATACAGGGGAATGTGATGTATTCTTCCACTATCAAGATAGCAACCAAAATAGGGAAATCATCATTCAGGTACATCCCCATATAAAAGTATCTGCAACTCCCCGTATTGTTACAGAAATAGAAGAAATCGTAGGTAAAAAGAATGCGTGGTTTAGCCGTGGAGATGCTCTAATTCCTTCCTATAATGGAAAAGACAAATATCGTTAATATCTAATTCGTTATTTTCCCTTTATAGTTCAACAACCTGTCGAAACTTAAGAATAGATAGATTTTTTACACCTTTTTCTTCAAGGGCGGAGTAGAGTGCTTGCATCGCTTTTGTTTCACCGTGTACTAAAAATACTTTTGTATCGGTATTCGCATATTTTACCCCGAAATTAATAAGTTCAGACCTTCCTGCATGGGCACTGAATTCATTCATAATTCGCACGCGGGCTTTTAATTCTACCATCACTCCCAAAATCTTAACTTGCCTCTGTTTTTCCACTATCTTCCGACCTAATGTATACTCTGCCTGAAAGCCAATAATCAGAACTGTATTGCGTGGGTCTGAAATATTGTTTCGGAGGTGATGGAGGATGCGGCCATATTCGCACATTCCTGATGCTGAAACAATAATAGCAGGACCTTTTAAGTTATTTAATTCCATAGATTCTGTCTGGGAACGAATATAGCGTATTCGTTTCAGGTCAAATGGATTACCCGCCTCACGCAGTTGTTTTTTAAAATCTTCATCAAAAGACTCCATATGCAAGCGAAATACTTCTGTAATATCCACCGTCAGGGGACTATCTACAAAAACAGGGATTTCAGGTATGCGATTTTGACTTTCTAATCGATGGAGTGCATAAATAAACTCTTGGGTCCGTTCTAATGCAAAACTGGGAACAATAATTTTACCTCCCTGGGCAACCGCTTCTTTTACAATTTCTTCCAATTTTAAATCCATTTGTTCTACATTCCCATGGTCACGGTCACCGTAAGTAGACTCCATCATCACAACATCGCAGGGCGGTGGTTCCCATGGGTCAGCAAGGATGGGCATATTTTTACGACCAATATCGCCCGAAAAAATGAACTTTCGCCATTTCCCCCTTTCACGACATTCCAATTCCACCATAGCAGAACCCAACACATGCCCTGCGTCGTGAAATGTTAAATAGACATCACCTGCTATTGGGATGCGCATTTCGTAGGGAACGGATATAAATTTCTTCATAATTTCATGGACATCGTCTGATGTATATAATGGAGGGATAAAAGTCAGATGTTTCTTAGATAACCATTGGGCATCTTTCTGCTGAATGTGAGCACTATCCATCAGCATAATGGAACACAAATCGCGGGTGGCAGGGGTAGCATAAACGGGACCTTTAAATCCTTTTTTACCAAATAAGGGTAATAACCCACTATGGTCGATATGAGCATGGCTCAATATAATACAGTCAATTTTTTGAATATCAATAGAATTTTGACGATTCTTTTGGTCCGCTTCAACACGCCTTCCCTGAAAAAGGCCACAATCCAGCAATATTTTACTGCCATTTATCTCTAATAAGTGTTTACTACCTGTAACCTCTTCAGCAGCTCCGTAGGATGTAATTTTCATGAGGCGGACTCCCTATTCATAATAATAGGTGGATGAGATTTAAACCACTCGACACAACGCTCTACAAGCCGTTTTGGGTCACGGTCGAAAACAATATTGGAGCCGGTCTTCTTCTCGATAACAGGGAGAATATCGTCAATATGGTCCGCAATACCGCCTGTCCCCATCAATACTCCAATAGGTCTTCCCTCATCGTAGGCAATCGCAAACTCACCCAATGTTCCTGAGCGTCCTCCTACAATAATAATAATATCGCAACTCCGAACACTTATCACTTCACGCCCCATTAATCCAGAGCCTGTATATATCATAATATCGATATGGTCCAGGGGACTACCGTACACATGAACATGCTCATATTCGCTTAATGCAGGAGAAACTCCTATAGTTAATCCTCCTCTTGATTTACAACCCTTGACTGCTTCATGAGGTAATCCTGGACATCCTCCTGTCAATATTACACAATTCAATTCTGCTATTGTCTCGCCTAATATTCTACACTTCTGTACCAACTCTTGGGATATTTCTCCACCTGCTGAACCCATAACACCTATCTTAATTCTCAGATTATCCATCCGTTTTTACTCCTTTCTTCTGTTTTACTTCTTTTAACAATTCATGGGCATGTTTCAAACTAATCTCAGACACGGAACCGTCAAGCATCCGAGCAATCTCCTTTATTCTTTCGTCTCCTTTAAGCGGTTTAACACAGGTTATTGTTCTATTGTCAATATTTTCCTTGGATATTTGAAAATGTGAGGCGCCCAATACAGCGATCTGGGGAATATGGGTAATTACAATAACTTGATGATGACAGGCCAGTTCTGCTAACTTACTTGCTACTTTTCGGGCTACCATTCCACCTACGCCGGCATCGATTTCATCAAAAATAAGTGTAGGGATCTGGTCCGCACGAGCCAATTCGGTTTTCAGAGCGAGCATAATCCTTGACATTTCTCCACCCGATGCAATTTGTCGTAAAGGTTTTTCAAGTTCCCCAATATTCGGAGTTAATAAAAATTCGATTTTATCAATACCTCCGGCATACAAAGGACATCTTTCTATACCCACACGAAACACAGCATCTTTCATTGCTAAATCTTTTAGCGATTGTGTAACATGGGAGGATAAAGTCTCACCCGCTATTTTTCTCTGCATTGACAATTTTTCTGCGGATTGAATTATCTCTTTGTACAGTTCGTCTTTTTGTTTTTTTAAGTTTTCTAATCTTTGCTCGCTATTGATAACCTTATCCAGAGTAGAACGAGCTCTTTGAGCGTATTCCAATACCTCCTCGATAGTATTTCCATATTTGTGTTTTAGCCTGTTTATTTGATTAAGTCGTTGATTTAATCGTTCAATTTCTTCTTCACTAATTTCAACCATACTACAGCACCGCTCACATTCCCGGGCGAGTTCCTGCAACTCGCACTGTATCTCTTCAAGTCGACTATAAAATGACTCAAAGGTTGTATCATGCTTCTGTAATTCTCCAACCATCGATTGGACACGGTGTAAGAAGACAATAACACTAATATCGGAACCTGAAAGTAATTCGTAAACTTCTCTTGCATTTCTCCGTATATTCTCTAAGTTCACAGCACACGATAGTTGGCTTCGGAGGGTTTCATCCTCCCCAATAGACGGAGAAACTTGCTCTATTTCATTCAATTCATGTTTCAACAAATCTAATTCGCGGTTTTGCCGTTGAGTCATCTCTTCAATATCAGCTATTTCTTCTTCAATTTTCTTCATTGCAAAAAATTTATCTCGGACATCTTCACAAAGGGCTACCGTATTCGCAAAGGTATCTAACAACTCCAACTGACATGAAGATTTTAAAACGGACTGATGTTCATGCTGCCCATGAAAATCCACGAGTTGGTTCCCCAAATTTAAAAGGACACTTACGGGAACAGGGGTTCCAGAGACCCATGCTTTGCTCCTGCCATCAGATGAAATAAGCCGGGAAAGGATTATACGGTCATCATCTATTTCTATCTCATATTCCTTAAGTATTCGTAATAGAGAATTGGATACATTCGCTATACGGAAAACAGCATCTATACGGGATTTTTCAGCTCCTGTTCGTATAAGCTCTGTCGAAGCCCTTTCTCCTAATGCCACCTGCAGGGACTCTACAATAATTGATTTGCCAGCACCTGTTTCACCGGATAGAATATTTAATCCGGGAGTAAAACTGATTTCGATTTCATCAATTAGTGCGAAATCTTTAATATATAAAGTTTCCAACATTATTTGTTTTCATCCCGTATTTTTTTATCTCGGCTTAAAGTAAGATACGCAAGATATTCTTGATTGCCAGCAGGTCCTTTAATAGGAGAGGGAACAACACCATGAACTTCAAACCCAATTTTTTCTGCTTCTAACAATACCTCATCGATAGTCTTTTTGATAATCATAATATCCTTTACAACACCACCTTTTTCTACATGTTCGCGTCCTACCTCAAATTGAGGTTTGATTAATATTACCCCCTGAGAAGGTATATCTACAAGTTCCATTACCCTGGGTAATATTAATTTCAGAGAGATAAAAGAACAATCTACTACAAAGAAATTGGGTTTATCTGGTAATTGAGTAGAATCTAAATAACGAATATTACATCGTTCCATTACAACAACCCGGGGATTATTTCTTATAGACCAAGCCAATTGCCCGTAACCAACATCAATGGCATAGACTTTCCCTGCACCATATTGTAATAAGCAATCGGTAAAACCTCCGGTAGAAGACCCTATGTCCATGGCGATTACGGACTTTACATTTATTCCGAAATAATTTAAGGCATGCTCCAGTTTGATCCCACCCCTACTCACAAAACGATTATCCTGAATTACTTTCAATTCAATACTTTCCGGTAGTTTTGTCCCCGGCTTATCAAGACAAATACCATTTTTATCAAATACTTTACCCGAACGAATAAGTGATTGCGCCTGTGTACGGGTTAGATTCATTCGTTTTTGTAAAAGGACATCTAATCGCTCACGCATTTGAAAATTTTTATAATTATCCACTTGATTTTATTAAGAAATTATAAGGTATTATTATATTATTATCTTATAAAAAACATATTAAAAAAGGAAAATATCATGAATCGATATAAACGGTTTTGTATACTTTTTTT
>OGCI01000444.1_pt1 | contig 48260 bp, 39 predicted proteins | sample 1570021 | NCBI WGS metagenome assembly OGCI01 (sample SAMN06264664, study PRJEB24512) | hot springs metagenome | isolation source: Hot spring water | place: South Africa: Tshipise | collected 2015-06-21
CCCATGAGAAAGTGGTTCAACACGAACTACCACTACCTCGTCTCGGACATCCCCGTGAGCCAGTGGTTCGGAACGAACCAGTTCTACTCAGCAACTGAGATTCCGAAGCCCGCTCAATTCACGCTCCACTGGCGCAAGCCACTGGAAGCCTTCCAGAAGCACATGCAGGGCTATCCTTACCTTATCGGTCCCTACACCTTCCTGCGCCTGAGCCGAGGTGTAGAGATAGAGCAACTGCCTGCAGTACTGGAACAGCTTTTGCCCGTGTATGTAGAAATGCTGAGCGAACTGCAAAACGCTGGGGCAGAATATGTCCACATAGATGAACCCGCCTTTGCGATGGATGTACCAGAAAGCCATGTGCAGGCAATCCAGTCGGCTTACAAGACGCTGGGCACCCAAGCGAAGTTGCTGGTGTTCGCTTACTACGACAGCATAGATTTCCTGCGCGCACTCTATGACACGCCGATTGCAGGGATCGGTTTAGACCTCATCCGAGGCAAGGCGAACCTCAGCCACCTGAGCCAACACGGTTTCCCCAGCGACAAAATCCTGATTGCAGGCGTGGTAGATGGGCAAAATGTGTGGAAGACCGACTTGGCGAAGACCGCCGAGCAGGTGCGCCAACTCCAATCCCAGACGGGAGCCGAGGTCTGGATAGCGAACTCGGCACCGCTGTTCCACCTGCCCGTCACGGTCGCCCCAGAAGAACAGTTAGACCCTGCGCTGAAAGAGCGCATCGCCTTCGCTAAGGAGCGACTGCAAGAACTGCGCCTGCTGAAACAACTCCTGACGGGCGAAGCAGGCGAGGAGGCAAGCGCGTGGAACACCTATCAACACTCCACCGACCCCTGGTACTCGTCTGCGGTTCAAGAGCGCGTAGCGAACCTCCAAGAATCGGACTTCCAGCGCGACCTGCCCTACAAAGAGCGTGTCAAGCTCCAGCGGGAACGCCTACCCCTGCCTCCTCTGCCCACCACGACCATCGGGAGCTTCCCCCAGACGCCCGAAGTGCGCCAGATGCGCCAAGCCTACCGCTCCAGCAAAATCGCGGCGGAGGAATACGAGCGCTTCATTCAAGAGCAAATCCAAAAAGTAATCGCCTTCCAAGAAGAAATCGGGCTGGATGTGCTGGTACACGGCGAGTTTGAGCGCACCGATATGGTGGAGTTCTTTGGCGAAAAGATGGAAGGGATCGCCTTCACCCAGCAGGGCTGGCTCCTCTCCTACGGCACACGGGTCTATCGCCCGCCGATTATCTACGGCGATGTGTCGCGCCCTCACCCGATGACCGTCAAAGAAATCACCTACGCCCAATCGCTGACCCAGAAGCCGATGAAGGGCATGCTGACCGGTCCTGTGACGATTATCGCTTGGAGCTTCGTGCGCGAGGACATCCCCGTAGAGCAGGTCGCCTACCAAATTGCGCTAGCTATCCAAGACGAGGTGCGCGACCTGGAGAACGCAGGCATCAAGGTCATCCAGATCGACGAAGCTGCGTTCCGCGAGTTGGCACCGCTCAAGCGGGCGCACTGGGACGAGTACTTCCGATGGGCAACGCGCTCGTTCCGACTGGCATCGCGTGCCAAACCCGAAACCCAGCTCCATACTCACATGTGCTACTCCGAGTTTACGACCGTCCTGCCGTATATTGACCAGATGGACGCCGATGTGATTACGATCGAGGCGACACGCTCCAAGGGCGAGGTAATCGGCGCCTTTGAACACTACAACTACGAGCGCCAAATCGGTCCAGGGGTGTACGACATTCACTCGCCTGCCATCCCCAGCGTCGAGTCCATCCAGCAGATTATTGAGCGGGCGGTGCGGGTGTTCCCCCCAGAGCAGTTCTGGGTGAACCCCGACTGTGGCTTGAAGACGCGCAAATGGGAAGAGGTGGAGCCTGCCCTGCGCCATATGGTTCAGGCAACCCAGACGATGCGCCAAAAGCTCGCGCCGTAGCCGTTCGGGTATTGTATCCCTATGCGACGCTTCGTATGGCTATGCGGTCTAATCTTGCTGTGGAGTGCGGTGTGGGCACAGCCTGCCGACCGAATTAACGCAGGCGATAAAGTGCGCATCACGGTGGAGGGGGACGCCTCGCTCTCGCGAGTCTACACGATTGATGCCCAGGGCAACCTCACGATGCCCCTGATCGGCAGCCTGCCCGCCAGCGGGCGCACCCCCACCGAACTGGCAACCGAAATCGCCAAACGGCTCCGCGAGGGCAACTTCATCCGCGACCCAAAGGTCTCCGTTGAGATTGTGGAGCAGGCGAAAGCGCTCGTATCGGTGACGGGCGCTGTGCGTCGGGCGGGTGAGTTTGAACTGCGTGCAGGATGGCGATTGGCAGACGCCCTGCGTGAAGCCGAACCGACCAGCGTGGCAGACCTGAGTGCCGTACGACTGGAACGACTGGACGGCACACGCCAGACCATCAACCACCTCCGCTTCGTTCAGGAGGGTGATGAGGGAGGCAACCCGCTCCTGCAAGCGGGCGACCGAATCTTTGTGCCCTTGTCGCCTGCGGGGCAAAATGTACTGGTGCTGGGAGCGGTGCGTTCTCCGGGAACTTACCCCATCCGTGAAGCGCGCACGCTCCTTGAGGCGTTGGGGCGCGCCGGCGGGACACTCCCGAATGCAGACACTGTCCAAGTCACCATCCGACGCGCCAACCAAGCCGAGCCGACGCGCATCAACCTCAACACCCTCACAGGCGATATAGAACTCCAACCGGGCGACCAGATTACTGTGCCCTATCAGGCGACGCGCCAGTTCGTGGTGGTGCGCGGGGGCGTACGCAACCCAGGCTTGGTCAACTATGTGGAGGGCATGACGCTCACCCAAGCGGTTGATGCAGCGGGCGGTCCAATCGCCGAGGCGCGCTTGGAGCGGGTGCTCATCTTGCGCCCCCAACCGCAGGGCAACCCGCGCCGTATCACGGTGAACCTGCTGGAGGTCGCTCAGGGCACGCGCCCTGATGAACTTATCCAACCGGGCGACACAGTGGAAGTACCTGCCATCACTCGGCGCACTACCTCGCCCGAAGAGCCGCTTCGGGTGGTGTGGTTGATCCTGAGCATCATCTTCCTCATCACACGGCGCTAGTAAGGCTTCAGTGAGTTAGTTATCCTTTGGTTTCCCTCTCCCGTGGCGTCGGGGGAGGGTTTATTCGCGAGGGCTACAATCAACCTCAGATAGGGGTACGCCTGATTGAGTTTCGGCTTGCAAAACGCCTAACCACTTTTAGACGCAGGCGGTAGCACTGAGCAGTAAGTTTCGCCTCAACCCGAACGCCCACCTTGTCACCCTGAGCGAAGCGAAGGGTCTGAGCTTTGAGTGGCGTTGAGATTCTTCGCTTCGCTCAGAAGGACAGAAAGGGGGTGTCAGAATGACGATCCCCCCACCCTGTCACCCTGAGCGTCAGCGAAGGGGCCCTGTCTTGAGTTTCGCTGAGATTCTTCGCTTCGCTCAGAAGAACAGTGGGAGTCGAGAAGGCTAACGAACGGGCATCAAAGTAGGGACGGGTTGGCATAATTTTGAACTCAAGGGATGTACTCTTGTCAGGAGAGGGTAGGGGGTGAGATCAACCCCGCAGTGTCGGAAGATAGGCAGAAAGAGCAAAACGAGGCGGATTCTTTCCTTCTCCAACCCTCTAGCCATAGGGTACAATAACCGTGTGAAACTTTTGCGCACTTTCGGATTGTGGCTCTTGGTGGTGTCCGTCGCTTCTGCCGACCGCACCACCTGGATGAGCCGCGCAGAAACCATCACCGCCAACAGCTTGCAAGCCCACTTAGAGTTCATCGCCTCTGACGCTCTGGAAGGTCGCGATACGCCCTCGCGCGGATTGGATATCGCTGGACTGTACATCGTGGCACACCTCAAACGCTGGGGGGTCAAGCCCGGAGGCGAGAACGGCACCTACTTCCAACCGCTCATCTACCGAACGGATACCCTCCGCCCCGACGAGACCCAATTGCGCATCGCTGGGCGCGAGTTCCGATACGGTACAGACTTCGTGGCGCGCCCTGTCGCACTCAACGGCTCCGCCCCGATGGTCTTCGTCGGCAACGGATGGTCAAACCCCCAAGCAGGTGTAGACCCCTACGCTAACCTTGAGGTGAAGGGCAAGGTGATGATTGTCGTGGCGGGCTATCCCCGCGAAGTGGTGCAGATGGGCTTAGAACGCGCGGGTGAGGTAGGGTGGCTCAGCCCCGAACAAAACGCTGAACAGCTGGGCGCGCTCGCTATCGTGCGGATCGATACAACCGATATGGAGCGCTTTGACCGCCTCGCACGCCAGTGGTCAACTCGGCGAAGCGTGGAGGGATTGCAAACAACCACTCAAGTACCCACCCTCGTCGCCTCCATGAACTTGCTGAACCTGCTGTTCTCCGACGAACCGCTCTCTGCCCAAGAGATTATCCGCCGAGCCGAGGCGCGGGAACCGCTCAGCTCGTTCGCCCTCAATCCGAACAAGAGCCTCCAAATTCAAATCAGCGCCGAGACCAAACGCGAGAAAGCGAACACGGTTATCGGTATCGTTGAGGGTTCCGACCCTGTGCTGAAAAACGAGTATGTCTCGCTAGGCGCACACTTAGACCATGTGGGCGTTGGACGCGCCGACGCGCAGGGCGACACCATCTACAACGGCGCTGACGACAACGGCTCCGGCTCGGTCGCCCTGCTTGGGATTGCCGAAGCGCTGGCGAAGGGACCTCGCCCCAAACGCTCGGTGCTGTTCCTTTGGTACGCGGGCGAGGAGAAGGGACTGTTAGGCTCTCGGCTCTTCGTGGAGCGACCCACCGTGCCGTTAGACCGTATCATCGTGAACATCAACTTAGATATGGTCGGGCGCAGTCTTCAGCAGGGCGACTCGAACCCGCGCAACCGCGAACTCTCCAAGCCGAACGAGATTTATGTCATCGGTCCACGCACCGCCAGCCCCGACCTTGGCAAGGTGCTCAACGACATCAACGACAACTACCTACGCTTGAGCTTGAACCCGATGTACGATGCGTTGAACCACCCTGAACAGCTCTATTTCCGAAGCGACCACTATAGCTTCGTGAGCAAGGGTATTCCCGCCGTTTTCTTCTTCTCTGGGCTTCACGAGGACTATCACCGCACCACAGACCATGTGGACAAGATAGACTTTGAGAAGATGGAGAAGGTCTCACGCACCGTGTTCGGGCTGGCTTGGGAGTTAGCCGACGCGCCCGAACGCCCAGCACGCGTGAATGTGCAAGAGCTACTCAGTAAAATAACTACTCAATAATAAGGTGAGAGCTATGAGCCAGACGACCCTGACGATGGAACAAGTTGCCGAGGCATTGGAGCGCGCTCTGGAGCGCTTTCACATCCCGTTTGACGCCGAGCGCTTCGCTTGGGAGGGAATTATCCCGCGTGAGTACAAAGAGTACACTGGCGAAGCGCGCGGGATGGGCTGGCGCGGTATCACCCGCTTCAGCTTGGGACGCCCCCCGATGATTGACGCCAAGTTCGCTCTGCGCTACTTTGAGATTGAGCCTGAGGGCTACTCCAGCTTAGAAAAACACACCCATGTCCACCTTGTCGTGGCTTTGCGTGGGCAGGGGCGCGCACTGGTGGGCAACCGCGTGTTTGAACTCAAACCCCACGACATCGTCTATGTGCCCTCCAGCACGCCCCACCGTTGGCTCAACCCCTACAGCGAGCCGTTCGGTTTTCTGTGCGTCGTGGATGCCGACCGCGACCGCCCGCGCCCCGTCGCCGAGTCGGAATGGGAAGCCCTCAAAAACAATCCCGAAACAGCGCCCTATGTTTTTTAACAAACGGCAGGGCTGATAAGCTCTGCCGTTTCAAATAAAAAATACACGGAGGTATGACCGATGAAACAAATCGTGTTGCTGTGTGGAGTTCTGCTACTTGCTGTAGCGTTCACTCAAGCCTACTACGACATCACTGTCGGAGGCAAGTTTATCTTCCGATTGCGAGCGGGAACGGCGACGATGTCGCTCCAAGAGCGTGCCCGCCAAGTGGAGGAACGCCTGATTGAGATTCTTGGACAACCGGTGCGCTCTGAGCAGATTACCCTGCGCGAAGTGAAGAAAGACTATCAGTACGAAATCTATGTGCGCGGGCGACTGCTTATCACGGTACTGCCCGAAGATGGACGCGCCGAGAACACCACCGTAAGCCGAGTGGCGAACCGCTGGCTGGAACAACTGCGCAGAAACCTACCGCCCGTCAGCGCCAATCCACCTAACTAAGCCATAAGGCTTCTGCGAGCAATAATATCCACGGAGGATAACGCAACGATGCAAACCGCACTTCACGAGCCTTTGCGCTTAGAGGATTATGTAGTCCATCCAGAGCGGGGGTTCTTACCCCCGCAAGACCCGCTCCCACGCCTCCCCGACCCCTACTACGAGCCGTGGGAAGCAATTGCGCACGACCTGCCCAAACTGTTAGTGGCAGGACGCGTCCGCAAGGCTGTTAATCAGATACCCTTGCTCAGCACCGAACGGCTCCACACCGAGGCGGAGTGGCGTCGGGCGATGCTCATCCTATCTTACATCGGGCACGGGTATGTGTGGAATGGGGAGACTCCGCCCGAGTCCATCCCTGCGAACCTCGCCGGGCCCTGGTACGCCGTCAGCGAGCGGTTGGGGCGACCGCCAGTGCTGTCCTATGCCTCGTACGCTCTGGATAACTGGCGACGGTTTGACCCCAGCGAGCCAATCGCTTTGGGCAACATCGCCCTGCTCCAGAACTTCTTGGCGGGCTTAGACGAAGAGTGGTTCATCCTCATCCATGTGGATATTGAGGCGCGTGCGAGCGATGCCCTGCGAGTCATCCCCCAAGCGTTGGAGCAAGCGGAACGGCGCGACCTGCGCGCCCTCACCCAATCGCTCCTACAGGTTGCCACGACTTTGGAGGCGATGTACGCCACGCTGGCACGCATGCCCGAAGCCTGCGACCCCTACATCTACTACAACCGCGTGCGCCCCTACATTCACGGCTGGAAGAACAACCCCGCCCTCCCCAAAGGCTTAATCTACGAGGGGGTGGAAGCCTACAACGGACAGCCTCAAATGTTTCGGGGTGAGACGGGCGCGCAGAGCAGTATCGTCCCCACTCTGGATGGACTGCTCGGTATTGAACACGCCGAAGACCCGCTCCGAACCTACCTGATGGAGATGCGGTTCTATATGCCCCCTGCCCATCGGCGCTTCATCGAGGCGGTAGAGAATCGTTCCCAAGTGCGCCAGTGCGTGCTGGAAAGCGATGATGCCGACCTGCGCCACGCCTACAACGCCTGCGTGGAGGGCGTGCATCGGTTCCGTGCGCTCCATCTGGAGTACGCGGCGCAGTACATCTACAAACAGCAAGCCAAGAGCGCCAAAAACCCCACCAAAGTCGGCACGGGGGGCACGCCATTTATGCGCTACCTCAAGAAACACCGCGACGAAAGCGAACAGCACAAGGTGCAGGTTGGAGGGTGAGCTTGAAGCGCTACGACACCGTCTGCTTGCTTCGCCCGGAAGATATACCGCCCTCCCATTCCAGCCTGCGGGTGATTAGCGCCTTCAATCCAGGGGTTGCGCAGGTGGGCGAGACGGTCTGGCTTCTGGTGCGCGTCGCCGAAGCGCCCGCCGAAACGCGCCCTGGTTCGGTCGGTCTTCCGCGCTATGTGCCGGGCGAACCTGAACCTGTCATCGACTGGCTCCCCGACACGGCGATTGAGCCGATTGACCCGCGCGTGGTGCGCCTACGTAAGGGGTATATTCGCCTCACCTTTGTCTCACACCTTCGGCTGGTGAAGCTGGACGAGAGCGGGAAGCGCGTGGAGTGGATTAGCCCCACCCCCGCCTTCCTGCCTGCAACCGAGTGGGAGACCTTCGGGGTGGAAGACCCGCGCATCACTTGGCTGGAGGGAAAATACTACTTCACCTATGTGGCAGTCTCGCCTCATGGCGCCTGCACGGCGCTTGCCTCCACGACCGATTTTGTGCAGTTCACTCGGCATGGGATTATCTTCCCGCCGGAGAACAAAGATGTGCTGTTGTTCCCAGAGCGTGTCGGGGGCGAGTATGTAGCGCTCCACCGCCCGAACCCCAACACCCACTTCCACGCTCCCGAAATGTGGCTCTCCTACTCGCCTGACCTCATCCGTTGGGGGCGACACCAACCCCTGTATGGAGGTGGACGCGCGTGGGAGGACGATCGCGTCGGGGGCAGCACCGTGCCCGTGCGCATCCCGCAGGGCTGGCTGGAAATCTACCACTCCAACCAGAAGAGCCCGACGGGCACAGGCGTCGGAACCTACACCGCCAGCGCGATGCTGTTGGATGCCGAGAACCCTGCTCAGGTGTTGGGCGTCTCGCGACAGCCTATCTTAGTCCCCGAAGCCGAATTTGAACGACAGGGGTTCGTGCCGAATGTGGTGTTCCCGACGGGTATGGTGCTTCGCGATGACCGCGCCCTCATCTACTACGGCACCGCCGATACCTGCACAGGGGTCGTGGAGCTGAGCCTGAAAGAGATTTTAGAAAGCCTCGGTGTTTGAAAGGTGCTGGGAGCGGGGGCGTCTTCAAAGGGCTTATCGCCCCCTTCAACTTCACCGCGGTATCCACTTCTGAGCGTTGCGCAAGCGTTGGAGAACTCTGCGCTTGCCCAGCACCTCGATCATCTCAAACAGGCTCGGACCAGTGGTGCGCCCGCTGAGCGCCACACGCACAGGGTGGATGACCTCCGCCGCCTTGACGCCCAGCCACTCTGCCACACCGCGTATCACCTGCTCAATCTGTTCGGTGTTGAACGGCTCCAGCGCCTCAAACCGTCGGATGAGCTCCTCCAACATCTGGGGGATGTGCGGTTCACTGTACCATTTGCGCACCGCCTTCTCGTCTATCTTGAGCTGGTCGGTGAAGAAGAAGTCGGTCAGGGCGACCACATCGGACAGCAGTTTCATCTTCTCCTGCTCCAGTGGGATGACCCGCTCGGCGTAGGTGCGCTGTTCGGGCGTCAACTCCTTCGGCAGTAGCCCCGCCTCTTGCAAGTAGGGGATAGTCAGCTCTATCAACCGCTCCTTCGGCAGTTCGCGTAGGTAGTGCCCGTTCATCCAGAGCAGTTTCTCGTGGTGGAACACGAACGGGTTATCCGAAACGCGCTCCAAGGAGAACTCGCGAATGATTTCCTCGCGGGTCAGGATTTCGCGGTCATCGCCGGGGTTCCAACCGCAGAGCGCCAAAAAGTTGAACATCGCTTCGGGGAGGTAGCCCTCACGAATGAACTCCACGAACTGCACTGCGCCGTGCCGTTTAGAGAGTTTCTGCTTGTCCGCGCCCAACAGCAGGGGCAGATGGGCAAACTGGGGAGTCTCCCAGCCCAGCGCCTTGTACAAGTTCAGGTGGCGGGGCATACTGGAAATCCACTCATCACCGCGTATCACATGGGTGATTTGCATCAGGTGGTCGTCCACCACATTCGCCAGGTGATAGGTGGGGAAGCCGTCCGACTTGAGCATCACGAAGTCATCGGTGAGGGCGTTGCGGAACTCGGTATGCCCGTGAATGAGGTCTTCGTAGCTCACCGTGCCCTCTAAGGGCATCGCAAAGCGTATCACATACGGCAGTCCGTCTGCCTCACGCGCCTTCACTTCGGCGGGGGTGAGCTTGCGACAGCGTCGGTCGTACATCGTCGCAGCGGCGCCCATCCGCTTCTGCTCGGCACGCATCTGGTCTAACTCTTCAGGCGTGCAGAAGCACTTGTAAGCTTTGCCCTGTTCTACTAGCTCGTGGGCGACTTTGCGATAGATTTCCAACCGCTGGGACTGATGATAAGGCGCGTGCGGTCCCCCAACCTCGGGCCCCTCGTCCCAGTCAATCCCCAGCCAGCGGAGTGAGAACAAAATGTCCTCTTCCGAACCGGGCACATAGCGGTTTTGGTCGGTGTCCTCAATGCGCACGATGAACTTGCCACCGTGATGGCGCGCAAAAACCCAGTTGAAAAGTGCAGTGCGAATGTTGCCCACATGGGGCGAACCGGTCGGGCTGGGGGCATAACGAACACGAACCATCAGTTTTCTCTTTCCTCCTTAGCGATGAGCGGGCGCAAGGTCTAATGCTCTCAATGCAGGTTCATAATGTTCTATCAGGTGGTGCACTAACTCGCGCAGGGCCATAGAGAGCTTGCTGGGTTGGTGGGGTACGGCGATTTGGCGGATAGCGTCCAGCGGGTGGCGCCTGCGCTCGGCGACGGCGCGCATCCACTCCTCGGCTTGCTCCACAGGCAGATGCACCTCGTAGCCGTTAATCTCAAGGAACGCCAGCACGGCAATCAGCGCAGTCTGAAGGTTGCCTTGTGCGAAGGGGCGGTACTTCAGGTAGCCCCAGAGGAAGCGTGCCGATTGCAAAATCACATCTCGGCTCTGGCGATAACTGTATTGATAGTAGGTCGCCTCTTCCAAGCGGTCGTAGGCGTAGGCTTGGGGTGCGCCCATCACTTCACTGTTAATCCAAATCAAATCTTGAAGGGTGAGGTAGCGCCATTCAGAGCTGGGTCCGGGCACAGGCTGGAGCGTCTCGCGCACGGTATCGGGCAGTTGGCTCAGGCGGACGAGCGAGCGTTCTTGAAGCGCCTGCTCTGCGGGCATCAGCGTCCCACGGTACAACGACACGAGCGCTTCTATCAGGTCAGCGAATGTGCGAGGGTCGGGAGCGTCGCTGATGTCGCCGAGCAGGTTGGCGAGGTTCGGGGCGCCTTCCGCCTCGCGAACCGCCTCCGCCAGTTGGATGGGGTCAGGCAAATTCTTAATCCCGTTCGCTTTGGCGAATGCCAACGCCACCATCAGCGCCGTGCTAAGGTTGTACTCACGGAAGGGCTGGAGCGCCACCAGTGCTTTCAGCAGGTCGTCGGTGCGTTGGGCGAGCGTGCGGTTCGGTTCGGCAAGTGCGCCCGCCAACATAGCACGCTCCAAGCGCTCTTCACTCGCATCGGAGGGGATGAGTGTGATGCGCTCATACGCCAGCGCGACATCGCGCCAAGTGGGGTAGCGCAGGGTGAATGTTTGGGCGGAGGCGCGTGCGATGGGTTTGGTGTACTCGCTCAAGCTCTCCAGCAAGTTGTCGGCGCGCTGGGCACCACTCAGCGCACTGCCAATCGGGCTTTGTACCTCTGTATCAAGGGCGTTCCATCCTTCGCTCAGCATGCGTAGCGTATGTGCCAGCTCCGTCAGTGTCGGCTCTGGGGTTCCTTCTTTGAGCAGTGCCTCTCGCACCTGCGTCAGCCAACGGTTCAGCGCGTCAGTTGCCTGTTCCATGCCCCAAGATTCTACCTCACGGCACAGATCGGTGTTCTGAGGGTATTTGAAAATAACTTTCTCAGCGAGACACTGCGCTCACGAGCGTCAGTTGAGTGCAAGGTCAACAGAGTACTTATCACGACGGCGTCGGCTCAGCCGTCAGCTCCTGTTCCGACTCCTCCGTGAGGCGTAGGAACACCTCCTCCAGCGTGCTGTGTTCCATCTGGGCATACTGGCGCAGGCTCTCCAGGGTGCCTTCGGTTAGCACGCGCCCTTTGTGCATGATAATCACGCGGTCGCACAGGCGTTCGGCGGTGTCCAGCTGGTGCGTGCTGACCAAAATCGCACAGCCCTCATCGCGCAGGCGCATCAGGTCACTTTTGAGGGTGTACTGTCCTTTCGGGTCAATGCCCATCAGTGGTTCATCGCACAGGAACACCTTCGCATCGTGAACCAGCGCGCACATCACCGCCAGCTTCTGCTTCATCCCTTTGGAGAGCGTGCCCGCCAGCGTGTTCGCCTTGTCCTTGAGTTCGTAGCGTTCCAGCAGTTGCTGGGCGCGCTCTTCGTAGAGGTTGAGCGTGCCGTAGCACATCGCAATCAGCTTCATATGCTCGCGCACGGTGAGCAGTTCGTAGGGGTTGGGCAGTTCGGGGATGAACGCCAGCAGGCGTTTGGCGGAGGTCTCGTCGCGGGCGAGGTCATATTCGCCCACCTGAATGCGCCCCGAATCGGGTTTCAGAATGCCCGTGATACAGCGCAGGGTGGTCGTCTTGCCCGCACCGTTGGGACCCAACAGCCCCACGATTTCACCAGGTTCCACGCGGAAGCTAACCCCATCCACCGCGCGGAACCCCTTGAACGACTTGACCAAGTTCTCAATAATCAGCATTACTGTTTCGGCTTACGGAAAATAGAATCATTTACAGGTACATTATGCTTTACTTCGGTCAGTCGGACAACTGCCTCGATGCCCGCTGCCACTTGGCGTGTAGTGAACGGGTAGAGGATTCCATCGATTTGGCGATAGTCCGAAAAGTACATCGTGGCGGGCAGACTTCCCTGCTGGGTGGCAACCACAGTATCGATTCGCAGGAGTCTGAAGTTCTGGGTGTCGATGTAGAACTTCGTTTCGCCCCCCGTAATGTCTCTCGCTTGGATGACATGCGCGTTCCGATTCTCCACCTTTGCAGTGCCCGCAGTGCGCGGGTTGCGGAGCAGTCGGCGCCAGTCGTAGTTGGCGGTCGGGTCGGAGTTCATGCGCATCTGGAGCAGTTCGGCGCCTTTCAGTTCGCGCAGCCCCGTCAGCGGGCTTTTCTCCCAGCCGACCTTGCCGTCGTAGCCCTGTGTAATCTCACCGATACCTTGAATGTTTATCTTGACCGCAACCAGACTCGGCTTCTTGAAGTGAATCTCCAAAGTACCCTGCATATTCATCGTGGGGTAGGACACCGTGCCTCGCAAGCGAATGGTGCGTATCTTCGCTATCGCCTGTTTGCTCTGAGACACTTGGGTCATTCGGTCTAAGATTTGCTCGGCGGTCATTTTGCGTTGGGCGGTCAAATCGATTGTCATTAGGCTCAGCGCCATCAACCCCAAAATCGGCAGTCTCCACTTCATCGTTTGCACCTCGGGTAGATTGTACCCGACAGGGGTATACTACCCGCCGATGAGCCAGATATTAGACCGAGTGATGGAGCAGGCGATTGCTGAGAAAGTGTTCCCCAGTGCAGTGTGTGCGGTGTTGATGGGCGGGCGCGTACGGTTTCAAGGGGCGTGGGGTAAGCCGAACCCCGAAGCCGACACCTCTGCCAGCGCTACCACGCTCTATGACCTTGCCTCGCTCACCAAGCCGATAGCGACCACCACGCTCGCGCTGATTGCGCTTGAGGAGGGCTTGCTGAGCCTTGAGACGCTCATCACGCGCTTTTTCCCGCAAGCCCAGCACTTCAAGGGCGTCACGGTACGCCACCTGCTGACCCACACTTCGGGTTTGCCCGCTTGGCGTCCTTATTATCGTCAAGCGAAAGGGCACGATGCGGTTATTCAGGCGGTGTTGGAGACCCCACTCATTCGCCAGCCGGGCGCGGGCTACACCTACAGCGATGCGGGCTACATCTTGATGGGCGCGATTTTGGAGAAGGTTTACGAGCGCACTCAATCCGACCTGTTCCACGAGAAAATCGCCGTACCGCTCGGACTCCAGCACACCACTTACAACCCGCCTGTGGAGTGGCGCGACCAGATTGCCCCCACAGGTCACTCCGAATCGCGTGAAGGGGAGATGCTCATCGGTCAAGTGCATGATGAGAACGCCCACGCAATGGACGGCTTTGCGGGGCACGCGGGGCTGTTCGGCACGCTGGACGACCTCATCCGATTTGTGCGAATGGTGCTGGCGGGCGGGCGACCGTTGCTCTCCTACTACAGTGTGCAGGCATTCTTGACGCCCAACGCTGTTGGGACTGGGCAACCACAACACACGCTGGGGCTGTTCGCTCATCCCAACACGCTCCTGCCTCGTGGCGACCTGTTTCCCACGCGCTGTGTAGGGCACTCAGGCTTCACGGGCACGGTGATGCTGTTTGACCCCCAAGTGGAGATGGGGCTAATCCTGCTCACGAACCATGTCTACTACGGACGTGAAAAGGAGGAGTATTTAGAGTATCGCCGTCGCATCCTGAATGTGCTGGCGGGACAGATTGGCGAAGTTTAGACGCTTGTGAGCTACACAAGCAGGAATCGGCGCTGAGCGAGCCTATCTATAGGCAGGTGGTGAACCATGTACCGTGCCAAAGCAACCGAACGCCCTGACCGCTATCGGGTGAAGGTGGATGAGTATATTTTCTATCGGCGCAACGGCTACCTGATTGTGCGCAACTTGCTGGCGCCTGACGAAGTGGACGAACTGCTCACTTTCGCCAGCGACCTACTGTATGGGCGTGAGCTCCTGCCTGGAATGGAGCCTCCCCCTGCCGATGCGACTGAGGAGCAGCTCTTCTCGCGCTTCAGCCGTATCCATATGCTCCATCGGGTGCATCCGATTGCCGAGCGCTATTTGCTTCATCCGCGCGTGTTGGATGTGCTGGAAGCGCTCATCGGACCCGATGTGCTGGCACTCCAGACGATGCTGTTTTTGAACCCGCCGGGCAAGGGCGGTCAGGGTTGGCATCAAGACGCCTACTACATCAGCACCTATCCTGACACCCTGATCGGGGCGTGGATTGCGCTCGACCGCGCCGACGAGCAGAACGGCTGCCTCTGGGTGGTGCCCGGTTCCCACTGCGAGCCAATCTACCCACCTCACGGTCTGCGCGGGATTATCCACGCCGACGGTGCGTTTGAAGACCTGCACGAGGTGGAGCATGTGAGCCACTTGGACGACGAGGTCAACACGCTCTCGCAGGTGGTGCGCAAGTATCCGCCAGCCATCCCTGTGGTGTTGGAGCCGGGCGATGTGGTGTTCTTTGAGGGGCATCTGCTCCATCGCTCGTATCCCAACCGCACCGCTGACCGCTTCCGCCGTGCGTTCGTGAGCCATTATTGCAACGCGCGTTCGTGGGTGCCTTGGAACCACGGGATGCCCTACGAGGGCGACTGTGCGAACGCTGAGCATATCTTGGCGCGTGGGCGCACGCACATGCCGTACGCACTGCCTGCTTTTGGCACGCTCTGCGCTGCCTTAGACGCTCAGCAGGAGCCTGCCAATACCCCTGCTGAACCGACGCGCATGATGGGCATGGGCGACGAGATGATGGTCGTGGAGCAGGTGTTCACCGACGCCAAGCGTTAGGGGCGTACCCCCGACTCGCTCTCGCTGACCACCACCGCGTGTGAGAGGTCTTCTGTGCCGTTGGCAATCGTACCGTTCAGGCGGGGCACATAGGGCACCACGCGCGTCACGCCCCCTGTCATCGAGATGCCCAGCCACTCATGCGCCACGGCACTGGTGATGGGGTTGTGGGTCACGATAAGTATCTGAGAATGCTGAGCCATCTCCTTGAGGTGGTCAGCGAACCGTTGGACATTGCGCCCGTCCAGCGCAGCGTCCACCTCGTCCAAAATCAAGATTGGCGTCGGGCGCACATCGGAGAAGGCGAAGAGCAAGGCGAGGGCGGTCAGGGCGCGCTCGCCCCCCGAAAGCAGTTCCAGACGCTGACGGCGCTTGCCACGCGGTTGCGCCTCCACCAGCACCCCCGCCGAGAGCGGGTCGCGCTCGTTGTCCAACAGCAGGTCTGCCGAACCGCCTTCAAACAGGCGCGTGAAGCGCTCTTGGAACGCCATACGCACCGCCTGATAGGTCTCCAAGAACTTCTCGCGGGCGCGCTGGTCGATCTCGTGCAGGTTGCGCTCGAGCTGTTGGCAGGTGGTGAGGAGGTCGCATTGTTGGCGCTGGAGCGATTCGTAGCGTTCGGTGAGCCGTGCGTACTCGTCGGTGGCACCGAGGTTCACCTCGCCCATCTCGTTCAGCGCACGCCGGAGTTTCTCCATCTCAGACCGTGCGACGGGCGGGCGTTCGGGTAGGGGGGCAGTCGGTTCAGGTAGGGGTTCATCGGGGCATAGGCGCGCCCACGACTCTTGTAAGTCCACCAGCCGAACCTCCATCCGCGCCAGTTGGAGTTCCACCGTGCGCTCACGCTCCACGATGGTCTGAAGCTCGGCGCGCTGGGCACGGATGCGGTCGGTGATTTGGAAGCTCTGTTCCAGCAGGGTTTGGCGTTGGGCGCGTTTCTGTTCCAGTTGCAGGCGTGTGGCTTCGGCGCGCGCTTGGGTCTGTTCCAGCTCGGCTTGGAGCGCTTGGCGTTGTTGGACAATCTGGGCGCACTCGGCTTCAATGGTGCGCATGCGCTCCTGCAGGGCACTTCGGCGCGACTGCACTTGACGGAGCTGGTTGCGCTCGTGCTGGAGACGCCCTTGAAGCGTGTGTGCCTCACGCCGAGCCTGCTCATCCCGACTTTTCAGGTCAGAGAGTCTCTGAAGCCCCGATTGGTGCGCCTCTTCGGTGGCGCTCAGCTCGGCTTGGAGGGGTTCGGGGTTGGGCACTTCGGATTGCAGGGTGTGGGTGAGCCGTTCGTGTTCGGCGTGTAGGTGCACCAGTTGGTGTTGCAGTTGTTGCAGTTCGCGTTCGCACAGGCGACGCTCATTCTCGGCGTGGATGCGCGCTTGGGTCGCTTCTTGCAGGCGCGTGCGTGCGGTTTCCAGCGCTTGCAGATGTCGTTGGTAGGCTTGGTGCGCTTGTTCCAGTGCTTGCTCGGCTTGGGCGACGGTTTCTTGTGCCTGCTGAGCCTGCTGGCGGGCGTGGTCTAACTCGGCGCGCAGTTTGAGCAAGCTACTGCGCTCGTGTTTGGATTCGCCCCCTGTGATGGCGCCTGACACCTGTACCAGTTCGCCCCCTAAGGTGACGAATCGGCTGTAGGGGATAGGCTTGCCTGTGCGTCGCAAAGCTCGGAGCAGTTGCACCGCGTCCTCCAAGTTCTGCACGACCAGCACGCGTCCCAGTAGGTGATGCACCACGGGCAGATAGCGCGCTTCAGTTTGAATCAGGTCGCTGGCGAGTCCGATGATACCGTAGCGATCGGCCTCACCCCCTTGCTCCCTCTCCGTAAACGGAGCGGGGGAATGCGCTGGTTCTTCCCCCTCTCTGCTTGCGGAGAGGGGGGCTGGGGGGGAGAGGTTTTCTGAGTTTGCCCTCACCCTTTGCCCCTCTCCCGACGCTGCGGGAGAGGGGAGTCGTTGGCTCCCTCCCTCTCCCGACGCTGCGGGAGAGGGAGGGCTGGGGTGGGTGAGGGCTAAAACAGACTTCAACAAATCCAACGGCAAGAAGGTGAGCCGACCCGACTGCGTGCGCTTGAGCCACTCGACGCCGGCGTTGGCGTCCTTCTCGGTAGGCGTAATTAGCTCGTTCACGGCGCCACCCAAGGCGGCGCTGATTGCCTTCTGGAAAGGCTCTGGCACACTCAGCACCGCGCCCACAGGTATGAACTCGCCCTGCACCTCACCGCGCTGGACGGCTTGCAGGAGCGCCCGCACGGGTGGTATTGCGCCCTCCCCTGAGAGCAAGCTCGCCTCCAGCCCCTTCACGCGTGCTATCAGCGTCTCATATCGGCGCACCGCTTCCTGAAGCGTGCGTTGCGATTGCTGGTGCTGGCGTTCGCTCTCGCGTGCTAATGCTTGCGCCTGCTCCAGTGCGGTTCGGGCGTGTGCCACCTGTTGGTGCGCCTCTTCAAAACGGCTCTGAGCGCTCTCCAGTTGGGCTTGAAGCGCCTCCAGTTGGCTTTGATACTCTGTCATCTGTTGCTGGAGCGTTTCCACACGCTGGAGGTTCTGGGCATGCTCAGCTTGGCGCCACAGCGCCGATTGGTACGCTCGGTTCAGCTCGGCGCGCTTCTGGGCGAGCCTGTCCACCTCCGCCTGCGCCTGCTGAATTTGGGGCAGTCGTTGTTCGGTCTCGGCATTCAGGGCTTGGTATGCCGTTTCTAACTCATGCAGGGTGGCTTGGATGGCTACCTCACGCTCGGTGAGGTTGGTTTGTTCGTCGCTAAGCGTCTGGCTCAGCTCGTGCAGGGTGCGTTCCCGCTCGTTGAGGGCGGACAGTTGCCCCGTGATGCGCTCTTCGCTACTCAGAAGCGCCTGCAACACCGAGCGCAGGGTGTCCATCTCCGACTCGAGGGCGCCAATCTGCGTGCCGTACTGGTCGGACTGGCGTTCTAGGTCTCCAATTAGCAGGTCAATCTGGATGACCTGTTGGCGCAAGTTTTCGCGCTCGGTGCTAAGCGCGCTCAGCGTCTGATAGGTTTGAAGCCACTCATAGGCGATGCGCTGGCGTTCCAGTTGGGCGAGTTGGTTTTGCAGTTCGCGGTAGACGAGGGCGCGCTCTGCTTGCTCACGCAGGGGTTCGCGCTGGCGGTCTAACTCGCGAAGCACATCTTCGACGCGTTGCAGGTGGATACGGGTGGCTTCCAAGTCGCGCAGGGTATCGCGTCGGCGGTTGCGGTAGAGGCTAACGCCTGCGACCTCTTCCAGCCACTTGCGTCGCTCTTCGGGATTGGCGCTCAGGAAGGCTTCGATTTCGCCTTGACCCACAATCGCATAGCCCCCGCGCCCCAGCCCCGTGCCTGCGAACAGGTCAGCAACATCCTTGAGGCGCGCAGGCGTTTTATTAATCCAGCACTCCCACTCGCCCGAGCGGTACAGGCGACGCACAATCTGCACTTCGTCCGCCTCCAGGGGGAGCCAGCGCGTCTCGTTGTTGAACCAGAGGGCGACCTCGGCTAAGCCCATTGGCTTGTGGGTGCTGGAGCCCTTGAACAGCACTTCGGTGGGCGTAGAGGCGCGCAAGGTGCGCACATTCGCCTCGCCCAACGCCCACATAATCGCATCAATCAGATTGCTTTTGCCACAGCCGTTGGGACCGACCACCGCGCTCAGCGGAGTCGTGAGGGCAATCTCCGTGCGTTGGGCGAAGGTCTTGAATCCGTTCAGCCGTATGCGTGTTAGTACCTGTGCCATCCCTTGCCTGCTTGGGTATAGGATACCCCAGTGTGTTTGACCGAAGAGCCATCACCACAACCGACTGCTCGCAAGGTAGAGCAAGAGCGCGGTATCGGCACGGCTGAGGTTCGCGTCAGGTTGGAAGCGCAAACCGTCGGCATCCAGCGCCTCAGTGCCATCCCAGAGCAGGCTAATCAGCCGTCGCTCGCTCAAGGCGCGGATAAACGGTAGGTCGGGGTCGTCGGGGGCGACATCGGCGTAGGGCGTGGTGGCGTCTGGGCGCGTTTGCCACGCCGCAGGCTCCAGCAGTGCCATCGTGCGCACTAACCAGCGCGCAAGATCGCGACGCACAACGGGTGCGTTCGGCTCAAATCGGCGGTTGGGCGTGCGTTCAATCACGCCCAGCAGAAACAGATTCTGCACGGGAACCGCATAGGGGCTTCCAAACAGCACATCGGTGAACGCCAACCCTTGAAAGCGCTCTTCGGGAAGGTCAGGGCGCAGAGTGCGCAGATGATGCCACAAAATCCGTGCCGCTTCACCTCGCGTGAGGGCTTGCTGGGGTTCAAAGCGCTCCGAGGGGAAGTAGCCCCGCGCCGACAGGAACTGGATTGCCTCAAAATGCTCGGTCTGGGGCGTCACATCGGGGAACCAGTAGATATAGACCCCGTGACGAACCAATTTGCGCTGGATGTCCGCCACGCGCAGTCGGCGCAACGGGATGCCTGTCTGAAGGCTCAGCACCGCAGCGGCGCCCGCTGCCTGCCCCATATTCATCCGCACAGGCTCCATACGCAGAGTGCCGATAGCGACATGGGTCGCTGAGACACAGGTACTGACCAGCAAACCCTCCACACGCTTGGGCACCAGCACACCGTAGGGCACTTGGTACCACGGCGTGTACTGGAAAATCCAGAACTCGCCCTCGCCCATGTGGGGCATTGGCTCCGGCTCTACCCCCTCGGGCACGACCACGCGGCGCACGGCGTGCGAGTCCATCGGGTAGTCGCCAATCGCAATCGCGTCGTGCCGAATACGCTCGCGGGCGTACATCACATCGCTCTGATTGAGTATCACCTCACCCTCAATACGGCGCGCCTTGCGCACATACAACACGGGGGGCAGGTTGTCGCTATCGCGGAACTCGTCCTCCGCTAACCACAAGTTGCGCTGACCGAACACGGTCTGGATATAGTGTAAGTAGCCCAGCACATGGTTTTTGTAAATCTCATAGATGCGCTGGCGCTCTTCCCAACTGGCGGTTGGGTAGCGGTAGTTGAACTCCTGGAGCGTCGTACCGTGCGGGTGTTGATTGATCTCAAATTTGTTATTGGGGAATCGTCCGAACTGGGCTGCCCACGACTGCTCCCACCGGGGCGACAGCACATACTCACGGGGATTGTAGTTGGGCGGGGGGGTCCGCACCTGCTCAGTGGGGTAGTTTTGGACGAGCATCAAGATGGCGTAGCCCGGAATGCGTCGGTCGCCCTGCCCCGTGCTTCCAGGGAGTAGGCGGTCGTTGAGGCGGTCGTAGTAGATGACGCCCGCGTGAGGCTCTTCGGGCGTTCGTGGTTCGCGCCCGATACGATAGGGAGCGCCTGCCCACGCAGCGATGTCGCCTTCAGCAGTAGCATCAATCACGATATCGGCGTTGAAGCGCCCCCGACGCGTACCGTCCAGCGTGACAAACTCCACCCCCGTTATGCGATTGCCCTGCTTGAACACGCGGGTGGGACGCACACCGAAGTAGAGGTCAATGTTCGGCTCGGCATACACCATCTCTTTGATGAGCATGTTGGCGACCCAAGCCTCGTAGTTCAGACCATTGCGGTAGATGTAGCTGGTTGTATCAGCGCCCTGCGCCTTATAATACGCTTCCACTTTTTGGCGGAACTCTTCAAAAAGCCCGTTGATGCGGGAGGCTTGGCGCACATCGGTGATAGAGACGCCGTTGACTATCATGCCCCCCAAGCGATTAGTGGGTTCCAGAAGCGCCACCTTGACCCCCATCCGGGCGGCGGTGATGGCTGCACCCACACCCGAAGCGGTTCCGCCCACGATCACAATCGGGTAGCGCGCCTCGCGAGGCAGTTCACGGTAGGTACGGTCAGTGCGTGCCACAGGCTCCGAGGCTCTTCCATCGGGGTAAACTGCTTGAACCGCCAGCGTGTAGGTCTGCCCGGGCGTCAACCCGGTGAAATCGTAGAAGCGCGCCTCGGCGTCCAGTTCGCGCACCAACTGACCTTCCAAGTAGACACGGTAGGCGGAGGGATTTTCGCCACGCGGAGGGAGCCAAAACAGGGTAATTCGTTCCGTACTGCGCGGGATGGCTTCTACTGAGCGGGGTACCGCCTGCGCCCAAGCCGAAACTAACGCCAATGCCAGCCAAGAACCCACCAGCCAACTCCTCACTCTCTGCATCATGACGCTAAGGATACCTGGTTAGGGAGTTAGGAGGCAAAAAACTCTATGACTACCTAAGTTGAGCGAGGAGGCGCACGGTATGCCTGCCGTTCTCGCGCCAGTCCTCGCTGGCATGTAAAATGAGAACGCTGGGGAGCAGAAGATGGATTAGCGAGCTCAGGTCAGTGACCCGTTGAGGCGAGGCGGGGCGCCCAAACGCCTTCTGATGGGTGGGCGTGAATGCCTCCACAAGGAGCACTCCCTCAGGAGCAAGCCAACGGATGGCTCGCCGTATCAACTCGCTTGAGTAGTAGAAGCAGTTCACAATCAGGTTCACAGGATGCTCTGGGCACCACCCCGATTGCTCCAAGTCGGCACACACCCAGTGGGTAGGAGGGCTTTGGGGTGCGTAGCGGGCTTGGAGTTCCCGTCCGCGTTCAAGGGCGTCCGGGAGGCGGTCTACGGCGATGACCTGCCAACCGAGGTCAGCCAGATAGACTGCCTCGCGCCCACTGCCACAGCCGAGGTCTAACGCCCTTCCAGGGGGCAGGTGCTGAACGCTCTCTTGAAGGAATGCATTCGGTTCCCAGAGGCGGTAGGTGGGGTGAGCCTTCTCTTTTTGCTCTGCCTCTGCTCGGCTTGCAGAGAGGTTTTCAAAGTTTGCCCTCACCCCCGACCCTTCTCCCGACGCTGCGGGAGAGGGGAGTTCGACCTCACCCCCTAGCCCCCTCTCCGTAAACGGAGAAGGGGAACTTGGTTCGCCCCCCTCTCTGCTTGCGGAGAGGGGGGACGGGGGGGTGAGGTTTTCTAGGGATTCTCCCTCCAACTCCGCCCATGCCACACGACGCCCCTGCTGAGAAAGCCACGCAAAAGCCTCCACCGCTTTGGGTGTGTCATTCAAAAGCAGGATTGTGTCGTGAGGAGGTGGCAGCTCGTGCTGGCGCTGGGTAAGGCTCTGCCAAGGGATATAGACCACCGCTTGCCCCACATACGGCTTTCCAACGCTCAAATAGCGCGTGGGCAACAACATCAAACAAAAGGATACCTGCCACAAGCACTCAGGATTTGTGCCATAATTTGCTCGGTGAAGGAGACGCGGGTTAACTACTGGGCAATCAGCATCTACTGGCTGGGACTAAGTATCCACTGGGCGGCGTTTTTGAGTATCGTGATGCAGGTGCGCGTCGCCGAGATGGTTCCAGAGCAGGTGCGCGGAACCTACCTATTCATCTTAGCCTCGGTGGGCGCGCTCATCTCCACCGTGATAGAGCTCGTCGCAGGACCGATTAGCGACCGCTGTACCTCACGCTGGGGACGCAGGCGACCCTTCATCGTCTACGGTACGCTCCTCACTTTGCCGTTCATCCTGCTATTTATGACCACCCAGAACTTTTGGGTGTTGGTGCTCCACTTTGTGGCAATCCAGCTCTTCCTGAACTGGGCGAACGGTCCGTATCAGGCGGTGATTCCCGACTATGTGCCTGCCCATCGGCACGGTTTGGCATCTGCATATATGGGGATGATGACCCTAGTGGGCAACTTAGTGGGGCTGGCACTGGCAGGATTGACGCTGAGTGAACCCCCTATACTGCTCAGGGGCTATCCTTTCGGCACGCGCCTGCTGATTGTGGGTATCGTGCTGGCGGGCGGGTTGCTCATCACGATGCTCTGGACGGTGCTGGAGATGAAAGAACCCCAGTGGCAACCCCGAACCGAAGACGAAAAGCGGGTCACCCCGCGCCAGATGTTTGACATCAGCATGCGCGACCAGCCCAACTTCCGCTGGGTGGTCTGGTCGCGGTTTGTGTTCAATATGGGGTTTTTCACGGTGCTGTTCTTTCTGGAGTACTACCTGCGCGACACGATGGGTCTGAAAGAGCAGGCGCCCCTGTACGCCTTCATCGTGATGGTGATTGCGACGCTGGCAGGGGTGGTGGGCAACTGGGTCGCGGGGGTGATGGCAGACCGCACCAGCAAAAAGCGGGTACTGTACTACACGGCGGGTTTGATGGGCGTTGGAACCGTGATGTTCATCTTCTCCACGAACTTGAGCTGGGTCTATCTCATAGCGGTGCTGTTCGGCATCGCGTGGGGGGCTTTCTCAGCGGTGGACTGGGCGCTGGCGAGCAACCTCGTGCCGATTGAAGAGAGCGGACGCTACATGGCAATCTGGCACATCGCCATGACCGTGCCCCAAGTGATTGCGCCCGCCGTCGGACCAATCGCAGACCTGCTGAACCAGACCTACGGGATGGGCGTCGGATGGCGATGGATTTTTCTGGCGGTGCCAATCTACTTAGTCGTGGCGATGTGGCTGTTGCGCCATGTGCGCGAGCGCGTGGTTAGCCCCATCTCAGAGCAGTAGCATTGCGTCCCCGAAACTCAGGAACCGATAGCCTCTCTCTATCGCCTCGTGGTAGGCTCGGAGGATTAGCTCGCGCCCCGCGAACGCACTGACCAGCACCAACATCGTCGTGCGGGGCAGGTGGAAGTTCGTAATCATCGCATCCACCACGCGGAATCGGTAGCCCGGCGTGATGTAAAGCTTCGTTTCAGCGGTGCGAGCTTCTACCTGATGGTCAGCGACCGCTGCGCTTTCCAAAGTGCGCACGCTGGTGGTGCCCACCGCCACAATCCGCCCGCGAGTCTGGTTGATGAGTTCCGCCGTTTCGGGGCTGAGGGTGTACCACTCACCGTGCATCGGGTGTGCCTCCACCTGCTCGGTTTGAAGAGGGCGGAAGGTGTCTATGCTGATATGCAAGGTGATAGTGCCAATTTGAACGCCTTGCTGACGCAAGGTCTCCAGCAGTTGGGGCGTGAAGTGTAGCCCTGCAGTGGGCGCAGCGGCGGAGCCGGGTTGGCTCGCCAGCACGGTCTGATAGCGCTCTGGGTCGTCCAGATAACGATGGATATAAGGGGGCAGAGGCACACGCCCAATCCGTGTGAGCAGGGTGTCCACCGACTCGGTGGAGGCATAGAGGCGAACTAAGCGCAGTCCGCCCTCCAGACGCCCCTCCACCGCGGCTTCCAGACCTTCAGGGAACAGCACGCGTGCGCCTTCAGGGAGCCGCCTGCTGGGGCGCACCAACGCCTGCCAAGTGCCATCGCCCACAGGGCGCAGGAGGAGCATCTCCACCTGTCCGCCTGTCGGCTTCTGACCCAGCAAACGCCACGCTGAGACGCGCGTGTTGTTCAGGATGAGGGTGTCGCCCGCCCGAAGGTACTCAGGGAGGTCGTAAAAGTGGCGATGTTCCAGCGTGCCTGTGGCGCGGTGGACGACCAGCATGCGCGCATAGTCGCGGGGTTCTATCGGCTCTTGCGCTATCCGCTCTTCGGGAAGCTCGTAGTCAAACAGGCTCGCGTCCATCGTCAGCGCGCCCTCATGCTGAGCCACGCGATGAAACTCAGCACCAAACTGAGAATGATACTAATCAAAATGCTCGTTCCGAGCGGGAAGTAGAACGAGAAACCATCGCGCTGGATGGCAATATCGCCTGGCAAGCGCCACTGGCGAACCCCTAAGCGCTCTAAACCGATCAACAGCAGTCCAATCCCCACCATCGCGAAACCGAGCAACAGAAGCGTTTTGCCGACTGTTCCCACAACGAGAATTGTACCTGAGGGGAGCCGTTAGGCAGGTATAATCGGGGCTGATATGAGAACGCATGTTTTTACGAAAGGGCTGATTGCCCTGAGTTTGTTGGTCTCGCTGTCTACACTGGTGGGCAGTGGGCTTTTGTTCAGTGGGGTGGAGAACCTGCCCGCTTTGGACTACTATCGCCTCTCGTTTTGGCTGGGCATTTTGCTCATCGTGTTTGGGATTGGGGCGTCGCTGTTTCATATGGCGCACACACAGGGCTGGCGCCCGACGCTCTGGATGCTGGGGTTGTGTGTGGTGTTGGCGGGCGGGGCAGAGTTAGTCGGCACGCTCATCGGCTTCCCATTCGGAGCCTACGAGTACACCGAGCGCCTCGGACCGAAGTTCGTGGGGCACGTGCCCTACCTGATACCGCCTTCGTGGTTCATGATGCTCTATCCTGCGTTCCATATTGCCTATCTGTTGGGGGTATCGCGTCGGGCGTTGCCGTTCGTGGTGGCACTGTTGCTGACTTGGTGGGATGTGGCGATGGACCCTGCGGTCTCCACCGTGATGGGCAATCCGGGCACGGTGGCGTTTGCTTATTGGCTCTGGAAGGAGGAGGGGCAGTTCTACGGAATGCCTCTGCAGAACTGGCTGGGGTGGTACGGTGTATCGTTGATGTTGGCGTGGGTCTTTCTGAAAGTGGTGCCCGACTGGCGCCCCTCCCACTCGCTGGCTCCCTTGGCGATTTGGCTCATTCAGGGGGGCACGATGGCGGGGTTGGCGTTCTGGGTTCAGCGTCCACTGGCAACAGCGATTTGGCTGGCAGGTGCGCTGGTGGTGACCCTGTTATGCCTGCGGATGGTACGCTCGGAGGTCAACTTGGCGGGCGAGGGAGGTCTCCGATGAAGCGTGCGATTGTAGTGGGGGCTGGAGTGGGGGGCTTGGCGACCGCCTGCCGACTCGCTCATCAGGGCTATGAAGTGGTGGTCTTTGAGGCACGCCACCAAGTCGGAGGGCGCTTGGGCGAACTGCGGCTCAACGGCTATCGCTTTGATATGGGACCTACCCTGCTGATGATGCTGGAACCGCTGGAGCGCCTCTTCCGCGACCTCAACCGACGAATAGAGGACTACTTGGAGATTGTGCTGATTGACCCCTCGTACCGTGTCTACTTCGGGGATGGCACGGTGTTTGATTCTACGCCCTGTGTGGCGCGGATGGTGCGTGAAATCAGCCAGAAGATAGACCCCAGTGAGGTGCCCGGCTACCTGAGCCTGATGGCAGACCTGAGCGCGATGTACCACACGGTGGTGCCCGCATTCGTGCGCAAGCAGTATTACAGCCTCGCCGACCTGTTTAGCCCCTATCAGGTCAGTCTGCTCGTGCGTCATCGGCTCTTGTCCAATTTGTGGCGTGGCGTGAAGCGGTATGTGCGCGACCCGCGCCTGCAGATGCTGTTCTCGTTCCAGACGATGTATCTGGGCTTGTCGCCCCAGGATGCGCTCTGGGTGTATGGTGTGTTGACCTATATGGAGTCCGGTGAGGGTGTGTGGTATCCGCGTGGGGGAATGCATCGCCTGCCGACGGCGCTGGCACAGATTGCCCAAGAGGAGGGTGCCCAAATCCACCTGAACACGCCTGTGCGCCAAGTGGTGGTGGAGCAGGGTCGCGCCGTTGGTGTGCAGTTAGCAAGTGGCGAGGTGGTGCGGGCGGATGTGGTGGTGCTGAACACCGATGCGCCCACCGCCTATCAGCAACTGCTCCCGCCGACTCCGCTGGCGAAGCGTTCGTGGCGCAACTCGTGTAGTGCGCTGATGTTCTACATCGGCTATCGGGGCACGCTCCCGCACCAACTGCACCACAATGTCTACTTTAGTCAAGATTTTGACCAAAACTTGCGAGAGCTGTTCCGTGAAGGGCGCGTGCCGACCGACCCGTCCTTCTACACCTGCCTCTCCAACCGCACTGACCCCGATGACGCGCCTGAGGGCTGTGAGAACCTGTATGTGTTGGTGCCTGTGCCGAACCTAACAGGCGAAGATGCCCGTGCCAACGTCGAGCGCGTGCTGAACCGAGTGGTTGAGCGCGTCGGGCTGGAGCGCAAGCGGATGGAGTTTGTCCAGACCTACACGCCCCACGATTGGGGTGCGATGGGCTTGTGGCAAGGCGCCGCGTTCGGAATAGCGCACAACTTCTTCCAGTCCACGGCTTTCCGACCCTCTCCCAAAACCCCGTTTGAAGGATGCTACTTGGTGGGTGCGAGTACCCAGCCTGGCAACGGCATCCCGATGGTGCTGATTTCTGCCGAACTGGTCGCCGAGCGCGTCGGTGCGCTGGGACGGAAGTAGGGACAGGCAAAGGTGCTAACTGGGAGCGCAGGCGTCCCGCCTGCATCCCCACTACATCAGAACGCCCCTTGCTTGTCATCTCGCTCCCCGCTGTATTCTGAGCGTAGCGAAGAATCTCAACGAACACTCAGCACAGCCCCTTCGCTTCGCTCAGCGCGACAGGAGCAGAGAATCTGAAAAATTTCACGCACCGTTAACCACTGGTATCAACGGAGCGTTGTATAATACCGAAGGAGAACACCATGAGAAAAATCTTCGCATGGAGTGCGGTGTGGTTGCTGATTGTTGCAGGCTCGGCACAGATAGGGAGCGGCTTGTGGCCCGACGCCTCCGCCCTGCGGAACGCAAGCACGCTAAATGTGCAAATTGTGCGACAGTGGTCGACCACCCTCAACTTCCAGACCATCAACATGACCGAGCTGTTCTACAACTCGTGGGAGGTGCGCAACGGCGTGGTGCAGACCGTGCCTGTTCACGCTTTCTTAGCCGTGCCCTCAGGGAGTGGCACCTTTCCTGCGGTGATTTTGGCGCACGGACTGGGGGGTACAGCCGATGCGAATGTGACGGCACGCTTCGCCGCTACCCACGGAGTGATTGCCTTGAGCTACACTGCACCCGGCAATGGCTTATCGGGTGGAGCGCGCTACACGCTGGAACTGCTATTTGACACCTACCCCAACGCTCGTGGCTCTTGGTTCTGGGCGCACGCGGTGGCAGGGAGCCGAGCGATTACACTCCTGAGCCAACTGCCGAATGTGAACACCACGCGGATTGGGATGGTCGGCTACAGTGCGGGGGCGATGGCGACGCTGAATGTCAACGGCTTTGACAACCGCCTGCGTGCGGTGGTGGCAATCAGTGGCACGGGCGGGCTACGACGCTCCGCACAGGATGGCTCGTGGGTCGTCCACCTTCTGGCAGGTGCGGGGCTGACACCGAACGCTCCCCAGTTCCAACGGCTCTGCGACACTGTAGACCCGCTCAATCAGGCAGGAAGCCAGCACGCGCCCGTGATGCTGGTCAACGGCGCGCAGGACGAGTTCTTCCCGCTCCCCAGCACGCTTCAGACCTTCAACGCCTTCCCCGGCACTGCCCATCGCATCGTGATTATCCCGAACTGGGACCATGGGCTGTTCACTCTCAACCTGCCTGCCCCTTACGAGACCTTCAACAACAGCGACTTCGCTAATCGGCGGGTGGATGCGGCGGTCGCTTTCTGGATTGGGCACCATCTGCGGGGCAGTAGCAACTACCCGAATGTGCCACCGATGCCCACCGCAAGCATCTACGATGTGCTCGGCATCACTGCGCTCTCGGGCACGCTCAGCACTTCCTATCAAGTGGTGGAGGTTCACGCTTACTACTCCAACGACCGCTCATGGCTCTACGGGGGACAGCGACTGCAAGACCGAAACGGTAGCACTTGGTACAAGCTCGCCACCGGTCTGCCGTGGAGCAACTTCAACCCCAGCAACACCGTCTACTTTAGCGAGTTCCGATTGCGTAATAACACTCTCGCTCCCGAGTTCTGGCTCACGAGTGTGCCTGCCCTGCCTGCAGGGTTCGTTCCGCGCATTCGTCCGATGCCGAACCCGCCCCGCACGCCAGGCGATGTGAACGGGGATGGCTGTGTGAACGATGCTGACCTGCTCGCCGTGCTGTTCGCCTTCGGCAATACGGGCACAGGTCTGCCTGAAGACGACAACGGCGACGGCGTGGTGAACGACGCCGACCTGTTGCGCGTGCTGTTCAACTTCGGGTTCGGGTGCTGAGCGGGTAGAATTCGCCCGATGGCGAAACTGCTGATTACAGGTGGAGCGGGGTTTCTGGGCTATCACCTCGCCCACCACTTCGCACAATACGGCGTACAGATCGCCCTGCTGGATGTAGCGCCTTACGACGAGTCGGAGTACTCCACAGGCACCGAGTTTTACAACGCCGATGTGCGCGACCGTGAGGCGGTACGCCAAGTTTTCCAGAAGGCTCAGCCTCAGTGGGTCATCCACGGCGCCGCCGCTCTGCCCCTTTGGAAGCGTGAGGACATCTTCAGCACGAATGTGCAGGGCACACGCGTCGTGCTGGAAGAGGCGTTCCGAGCAGGCGTGGAGCGTGTGGCGCATGTGTCCTCTACCGCTGTGTACGGCGTGCCTATCAAACACCCCATAGAAGAGACCGACCCGATGGTGGGCGTAGGGCCCTACGGCGAGAGCAAAATCCGAGCCGAACAGGTCTGTGAGGAGTTCCGCCAGCAGGGGCACATCGTGCCGATTATCCGCCCCAAGACCTTCATCGGGCAGGCGCGGTTGGGCGTGTTCCAAATCCTGTACGACTGGGTGGAGTCGGGCGCGCGTATCCCGATGATAGGAAACGGGCGCAATCGCTATCAACTGCTGGAGGTCACCGACCTCGCCGAAGCCTACTATCGCGCGCTCACGGTGGAACCCGACAAAGCGAACCACACCTTCAACATCGGTGCGGAACGGTTCCAGACGGTGCGTGAGGACATTCAAGCGCTGTGCGACTTCGCTGGCTCTGGCGCGCGCCCGATGGGCACACCTGCTTGGCTTGTGAAACCCGTCTTGCGCCTGCTGGAGATACTCAAACTCTCACCGCTTTACAAGTGGGTCTATGCCACTGCCGACAAAGATTCGTTCGTCTCGGTGGAGAAGGCGAAGACGCTGTTGGGCTGGAGTGCGCGCTACAGCAACGCCGACGCGCTCATTCGTTCCTACGAATGGTACTTAGAGCATGCTTCGGGGCTGGAGGTCGGCACGGGAGTGACCCACCGCGTGGCGTGGGAGCAGGGCGCGCTTCGGCTGTTCAAGTGGCTCTTAGGCGGGCGCAAGAAGCCTGCACGCTCCCTGAAAGCCTCGGGTAGGTAGCCCTTCGGGAGTGTGTCTGCGCTCTGAGTGCGTCCTGGCTCTCCGTCTTCTATGCACCTCCAGATTTCGTGGGTGAAGGCAGGAGAGCCAGGACGGGAGTTAGCTTCCCTTATCTGCGTCTGCGTTGACGAGCGCAGAGGATGCCCACTCCCGATGCCAACAGAAGCAGACTGCTTGGCTCAGGCACAGGCGTAATGGCGAACAGCCCGCCGACATCGGTGAAACTGCCGTTCACCACCAGTACGCCGTTGCCCGAGAACGGCTCAAAACCGTTCCCATAGAAAGCGAGGCTCGTGGGGAAGGGGAACGCACCAGAGAACTGACCAAACGGCTGTGCGGAGGTTCCTCGCAGGAGCGTGAGCGTGCGCTGGGTGGTGGCAATCAGGTCGCCTTCGGTGTCAAACACGAAACTCGCCAACCCAGAGCCGTTGCCCCCTGCTAAAGAGAGCGTGTCAATCAGGTTGGCTCCCACGATTGCGCCCGAGCCGTCGTACACAGGCTGGAAGCGGAACACCTGACCGGGGTTGCCTGCGAAGTTGGGGTCGTTCGTGTCGCCTGCGTAGATGGTTCCATTGCGGAAGGCTAAACCGCCCGCATAGCCGTTCCCGTAGGCACTAACCAGCTGGTTCACGGCGCCGTTCTGCACGGCGTAGAGGCGGTTGCTGTTCGGTCCATCTGCCCCAATCGCCAGCACTTGGCTTCCAGCAAGCGCAATCTCGGCTACATTCGGCAGACTACCGACGGGGGCGAGCAGGTTGGCCTGATTGGTGGTAAGGTTCCAGCGAAGCACGGTGTCCAAGTCGCCGTTTTCTGAGAAGAGCAGGGTGTCGTCATCTTGCCAGACCATTCCCCCGAAGAACTGCCAACTGCTTTGGGAGATTTGGGCGACCACTTGGCGGTTTTCAACGGCGATGCGGTTGTACACGGTGATACTCCCGCCACCACCAAACTGGTTCGTGGCAACGGCGAGCTTGCCTGAGGGGCTGATGGCGACCACACTGCCAGACAAGCCGAGCGAGAAGGTTCTGTAGCCGGTTGGGGGCGTGTAGCCCGACACTTGAGCGAGGGCGACCGTGAGGGTCGCAGTATAGAGCGCACCTAAGCCTAACAAAGTTTGTGTTGTTCGCATACCTGACCTCCTTTCGCGAGCGCGAAACAAAATCGCGCCCGACGCTTGTCAGGCGCGTTCAGAGACGAGCGAACCTTATGCTCACTCCGACCGCACCCTGTGCTCGCAGGGCGTCCCAATCGGGGACGCGGTCTCGCCGTGGCTGGGCATTCGGGCTTGTCCCCTCTAAGGAGGCTTACCGTTGCGGCACAGCGCCGGACTTGCACCGGACTTTCCCCACTCTTTCAGCCCCAGCACGACCTGGGGCGCACACGGCGTGCGTGCTTTCTAAATGTACCCGATCTTACACCTTCCCAAACCGCTTCATCGCCTCAAAGCAGAGGCGGATGGTCTCCAGCGGGGTATGGGCGTAGGTCTCCTGCTCCACGATGTACCATTCGGTCCCTCCGACCGTTTCGCAGGCGGTGAAGAACTCGTGCCAGTGGACTTCGCCTTCGCCAATCACGGCGCTATTGTTGGTGCTGGAGAACTCTTTGCAGTGGACGGTGAAGGCGCGCCCTGGATACTTGTGAACGAACGGCTCGGCGTGCGCTCCGCCATGCAGGGCGTTGCCCGTGTCGATCTGCATCACTACCTCAGGCAGAGTGCTGCTGAAAAACACATCCCACGGCAGCTCGCCCGTAGCGGGGTCAGGTTGGAACTCCACCCAGTGGTTGTGATAGCCCGTGCGGAAGCCGTGAGGGGCTATCTTCTCTGCAATCTCGTTGAACAGCTCCGCAGTACGGCGCCAGTGGTCTAACGAGGCAGTGTACTCAGTGGGAAGCCCCGGCACAATCAGGTACCGACATCCCAGCGTGCGGTGGAACTCAAGGGTCGGCTCTAACTGGTCTCCTAATAACTTATCTATCCCGATATGGGTTCCACAACATTCCAAGCCGTTGTCATCCAACATTTTGCGGAGCTCGCTGGCTTGGAAATCGTAGTAGCCTGCGAACTCCACGCCTGCATAGCCGATTTTGGCGACTTCAGCAAGCGTCGCAGGCAAATCACGCTTGCAATCGTCGCGCACCGAATAAAGTTGAACGCCTACTTTGACAGCCATCGTTTAGTATCCTCCAGGTCCTTGTTCGTTCAGCGCATACCGACTCCTGCACCCCCAAAGCAAAAGGTTAGCCCAATCGTCTATACTTTAGGAGGGAAACGACGATGACCCGATACTTTATCTCGGTCTGCCTGCTCGGTTGGGCACTGAGCGGATGCGGTACAGGCGGAGTGGGCGCGCCCAGCAGCCAAAATCAGCCCATTCAACAGAGGACACCCGTGAAAGTAGAACCTCAAATTGTGGATGCGAACCTGCGTTTCGGACTTCGGCTCCTGAACGAGCTGGATGCAAATCGTGAGACGCCGAACCTGTTCTTCTCACCCCTCTCGGCAGGAATTGCGCTGAGTATGGTGCTGAACGGGGCAGGAGGCGAGACCCACACCGAAATTGCCCGCACACTGGGCTACACCAACCTGAACCAACAAACTCTCAACGCCGAGAACGAGGGGCTCATCCAGCTCCTGCGCTCGCCCGACCCCGAAGCGACGGTGGATTTAGCGAACGGGCTGTGGGTGCAAAATGGGTTGAACTTGCGCCTTGAGTTCGTGCGCACCCTGCAAAGCCATTTCAACGCCGTCGCCCAGACGGTGGAATTTGGGGCTGACCCAGAGGGTTCGGCAACTCAAATCAACGGATGGGTGAAAGAGCAGACGCGCGGGATGATTGACCGCCTCTTCCAACCCAACGATTTTGACGAACGAACCCGTGCGGTGCTGGTCAACACACTCTACTTCAAGGGCAAGTGGCAAAGTCCCTTCAACAAGGAGGCGACCCAAGACGAGGACTTCACCTTAGAGGATGGCGACACCAAGTCGGTGCCGATGATGCGCCAGTTCGGGAAGTTTCCCTATCTGAAGGGGCAGGGCTTCCAAGCGGTGGGGCTTGCGTATGGCAAGGGTGAGCTGATGTTCTACCTCTTTGTGCCTGACACAGTTCAGGGGCTGAGCGACCTGCGCCAGCGCCTGACCCACGAAAACTGGAAGCGGTGGATGGAGCGTTTCCGAATGACCGACGGCGATGTGGCGATGCCCCGCTTCAAAATCGACACGAAGTTCCTGCTGAACGCACCCCTCGCCAAGATGGGCATGCCGAGTGCCTTTGATGAAGGGCGGGCGAACTTTGAACGGATGGCGCACACACCGGGCAATCGCTTGTTCCTCCAAAAGGTGGTTCAGCGGGCAGTGGTGCAGGTAGACGAGGAGGGCACCGAAGCCGCCGCTGCGACGGGCGTTCAGGTGGGCATCACTTCGGCACCCGTCAACACCTTCACGGTGCGCGCCGACCGTCCGTTTCTGTTCGCGATTGTCCACCAGCCGACGGGCACGGTGCTGTTTATGGGGATTGTGCGTGAGCCGTAGGATACAAGAGCAGTTCGTGACTCTATACTGCCTCTGCCACCCTTGACAGGGCACAACGATTGGGTATAATGGGAATTGTAAGGGGCGGTAGCTCAGCTGGGAGAGCGCTTGCATGGCATGCAAGAGGTCGGCGGTTCGAATCCGCTCCGCTCCACATCTCCCTCCTGTGCTTCTAACCTAATCCCTGTTGATACCCTTTAGTCACCTGAGACTTGGCATTTGCCCTCGTGGGTGAGTTTGTTAGAGGGGGATGCAAACGAATAAGGTGCATTCTGATTGGGTTAGGTTGTAGAAAGTCTGGCTCCCGGGGCAGGATTCGAACCTGCGACCTGGTGGTTAACAGCCACTCGCTCTGCCGACTGAGCTACCCGGGAACCTTGTGCCCTAATTATACCATATCCCGTGTGAATGTGTCAAGAGGTTCCGAGGGAGGGTGAACAATCGTAGCACGGGCATCCTGCCCGTGAAGGGTATCTTGGGCAAGGATGCCCAAGACACAATTTCACAAACATCCTCAAAACCCCTTGACAATGGGGGAAAATAGGGTATAATCCACTTTACTTGCGGGGCGTCTGACGCCCTGCTACCACCACCCAAAAGGGGGGAGGCGAGACGGGCGCTATGTCGCGGTCCAACTCGGTGGGCGAATACGCTGCGGTTCGTTTACCGTTTTGGATCATCGCCATAGGCGCTTCAGCCCTGCGGGGCACCCGCGTCTGGTACCGAAACCGACCGCGCAAAAACCCACATCGCCTCCGAGTTCGATGTAGCTTCTGCTACCTCGCACTCGGCTGTAGCTTCGGGCTACAGGACAATCTTTCGTCAGGAGGACACTATGATGAACCGGGTTGGGATGCTGGGGCACCGACCGGCGCGGTCGCCTCTGGGTGTCTTCGCATGGGTACAGTCGCTGGTATGCAACGCCCGCAACTGGATACTCCGTGCGTTTGCTCCCTCGCGCGCGCAGGCGGCAATTCACCCCATTCAGAATCAGTTTGAGTTCGAGATTGCGCCCCCGAGCCTGCGCCAGAACGACGCTCGCTCGCTGGGCACTCACCTGCTCGTGGAGCTCTACGGTTGTGAACCGCGCACTCTGGAGCGGGTCGCCTATGTTGAAAATGCGCTGGTGCAAGCCGCGCACTACTCCAACGCGCATATCGTCAGCCACTTCTTCCATGAGTTTGAACCGTACGGCGTGTCGGGCGTGGTCGTAATTGAAGAATCACACTACACCATCCACACCTGGCCCGAGAAGCGCTACGCGGCGATAGACCTGTTCTTCTGCTCGGAAACGGTGGACGCCGAACGCGCCCTGCAAGTGTTGGGGGAGGTATTCAAACCCGAGCATGTGGATGTGATGCTCATTCGACGAGGGGTTCACGACCGTGCCCCAAGTTGACTAACCACACCGCCCCACCCATGGGCAGTGGAGAATCGAGCGCGGTGGCAAACGAGACCGAGACCCGAATCGGGCACCCCTACGCGGTATCGGCGCTCCCCAAGTTGGAGGAGGGTTCCGTCGGTCTCGTTGCCCCGCAACGGCTCGTCTTTCAAGAGGGGCTGACCCTCGCTTCGGGCGTGCATCTCGCCCCGATTGAGGTCGCCTTTGAAACCTACGGCACCCTCAACCCCACCCGCGACAATGTCGTCTTGGTGTGCCACGCGCTTTCTGGGGGCGCACACGCTTCAGGCAAACATCACCCCGACGACCGCAAACCCGGCTGGTGGGACCTCTACATCGGTCCCTGTAAAGCACTAGATACCGAGCGGTTCTTTGTCGTATGCGTGAACGTGTTGGCAAGTCCCTACGGCACGACTTCGCCAATGTCCACAAACCCCGCCACAGGCAAGCCTTATCGGCTGGAGTTCCCCGAAATCTGCGTCGCTGACTGGGTGGAGTTGGAGCGTCGGGTGCTGGAGCATCTGGGCATACGCCACCTGCATGCGGTGGTCGGTGGCTCCACAGGCGGGATGCGCGCCTTCGAGTGGGCGGTGCGTTATCCCGATTGGATGGACAAAGCGGTAGTCATCGCTGCGCCCGCACGCTCCAGCCCGATGGTGATTGCGCTCAACCATATCCAACGCCAGGCAATCTTGATGGGCTTAGAGTATGGGGGCGAGGAGGGTGCCCAACGCGGGCTGGCACTTGCCCGAATGCTGGCGCACATCTCGTATCTCTCGGAAGATGCGCTCTGGCAAAAGTTCGCGCGGGAACCCCACACCGACGCCGAGTATTGGAAGGTGCTTTATCAAATTGAGAGCTACTTGGAGTACAAAGCCAGCACCTTCCTCCAGCGTTTTGAACCCTACTGCTACCTTTATATCACGCGGGCGATGGACACCTTTGATTTGGGCACAACCTACGGCGAGGGCGACTTGGAGCGAGCGCTCGCCCGTGTGCAAGTGCCGATTTTGCTGGTCAGTTTCACCTCCGACTGGCTGTTCCCACCCTCAGGACAGGACGAGGCGGCGCAAATCCTGCGCAAGTTGGGCAAATCGGTCATCCACGAGGTCATCGACTCCCCGTGGGGACACGACTCGTTTCTGGTGGAGCGTGTGAAACCCCAACTGAAGCCGATTTTGAAAGCGTTTATTGAGGAATGAGGCGCTTGGGGAGGGGAGAGCCGTTCGTGCCCTCCCCCCCAGAGGATTAGCGTCCCTCGCCTCGTTCGGCGGCGGGAGCGGCGTTCGTCGGTTGGCGTGGGGGCGCATCGCTGTAGTCGGGGTCACCCGGATACTGTCGGCATCCGCCCAACAGCATCAGCGCCAGAATCAGCCCGAAAGCCCAAAGAGTGAACCGCTTTGTCTGCACCGTCATTCTCCTGCGTATTGATAGCGGTAGGCACGCAAGCCACTGGACAGGGTGATAATCTCAAAGAAGCGCTCGGTACGAAGTTAGGAAAAGATAATCCCACCGCTGGAGCGGTTCGGACCAGTGAGGATGGGGTCGTCTTGGCGTCGGGCGTTCGGGGAGTAGAAGAGACGCAGGTTCTTCACATAGGGTTGCACCTTGAGCATCCACGAGGCGTCGTAGTCAATCCCGTTGCTGGCGTTGGTCTCAGGGTTGTCCTCCACGGCAGGGGCGAACCGCTCGTCATAGTCCTGAAGGTACATCATGTGCGCCTTCACAATCTGGTTCACATTGCTGATAGAGGTGGTTTGCGTGCCGAGTCGCGTGCTTGGGCAAACACAGGGAACAGAATCGCCACCAAGATGGCGATAATCGCTATCACCACCAGCAGCTCAATAAGGGTAAAGCCACTCTTAGCCCGTTGCATTGTAGGTAGACCTCCTGCACGAAGTGCATAACCTATATACCCCATCGTTTTGTCAATTCCTGCTGGGCGCAAGGGAAAAGAGGATGAGGGTTTTTTGAACCCCTCACCCACCCCAACCCTCCCCCTAAATGCAGGGGGTAAAATGGTTCCCCACGCTGGCGGGGGGAACCTTAAGGAGGGGGCAAACAACCCCTCCCCAACCCCTGACAGGAGTACACTTGTTGAGTTCAAGTTTGCAAAACGCCTGCCACTTTTAGAAGCAAGCGGTAGCACCAAGCAGAGAACTTCGCTTCTACCCGAAAAGCCCACCCTGTCACCCTGAGCGAGGCGAAGGGTCTGTGGTTTGGGTTTTGGCGAGATTCTTCGCTTCGCTCAGAATGACAATAAACGCTTTGTTCGTGATAACACGGCTCGGTGCTTTGTGTATCCCAGTGCACGGAACTGTGGGTCAAACCAAAAAACCACCCTGTCACCCTGAGCGATAGCGAAGGGTCTGAGATTCTTCGCTTCGCTCAGAACGACAAACACGCTCACCCGAAAGATAGATAACCCCCAGATAGCATCTGGGGGTAGCGAGTGTCAAAGTGGAGGGATAAGAAGCTTAGGCGCGTCGGCGGCGCAGACCGAGTAGCCCAATCAAGCCAGTGCCCAAAGCCAGCATGCTTGCAGGCTCAGGAATAATCTCAAACTGGAGCTCATCGAGCCCTTGATTGAGCTGAACCGTGCCCGCGTACACATCGTGGTAGCCGTCCCAAAGCATTCGGTAGTTCACTCGCAGGGTCACGATGTCGCCGATGTTGTAGCCCGTTAGGTTCAGGGTAAAGGTGTTGCCGAAGTTGGAGACGGTCTTGGTTGCGGTTCCCTCGTTCACGGCGAAGGTGACCCCATTACTGCCCGTCTGGACGATGGTGCTATCCACTTGGAAGTTGCCTTCCACGCGCACATCGTCGCGGAAAGGCGAGTTGATAGCACCGAAGAAGGCACCGCCTGTCACCTGACCGCGCGAAACCGTGCCGTTGAGAACCGTCCAGGAGATGGTGATGGAGGAGTTCAGATTCTTGTTGACTTGAAAACCGGGAGTCACCAGGTCATCATCGGGCACACCGATGATGCTACCGTAAGGACTGCTTGCCTTGTTGATGGGTGCAGCGTTGTTCGCTTGGGCGCGGATGCGGGTTTCCAGCTCGCCCCCAAAGGCAGGGCGGTTCGAGAGCTGCTCACTGCGAAACACATGCCCCGAGCCGACCCAAGTGGTGTGGGTGATGACACCGCTGGGGTTATCGCCAGTCAGACCAGCGAAGCGGTTCGCGGGCAGACGCCAATAGCTTCCTGCTGAGGTTCCGCCCGTGCCCGAGAAGCGTAGCACCAGTCGCCCGAACGGGTCGCCACTGCTGAAGGCGGTCACATCGCGCCGCCATCGCCATCCGTTGCCTGTACCTAAACCAGAGGTATCACGCAGAACCCACTCAGAAGCAGTATGCGCACCTGAGGTCGGTCCCGAACTCGAGTAGCTCAAACTAAAGTCCACATTGTTCGGTCCGTCGTTGTTGAACACCAAGAACTGCTGTGCCAAAGCAGTGGTGCTAATCAACGCACTGCCTAAACTCAATCCAAGCCATCGTGTCAATCGCATGGTAGTATCTCCCTATTGTGGAGAGCGGTCGCTCTCCATTTTTAATAGACTCAAAAGGTCTTGCCAACCGGACAGCGAAAAGGAGGTAAAGGGGCAGATTTAACGTAGGCTTAACGGACTGCCAGAGGCACACTTAGAGTTTTGAGGTTTGGGGTTCTACGAGGGATTTGACGCGATTCTTCGCTTCGCTCAGAATGACAGTTTCCCCCCTTTTCACCCTGAGCGATAGCGAAGGGTCTGTGCCTGGGGTTTTGTAGGGATTCTTCGCTGCGCTCAGAATGACAAAGTGGGGCGCTCAGTGCAATCCCCCACTGTCACCCTGAGCGTCAGCGAAGGGACTCTGTCTTGGGTTTCGTTGAGATTCTTCGCTGCGCTCAGAATGACAAAGTGGGGCGCTCAGTGCAATCCTCCACTGTCACCCTGAGCGATAGCGAAGGGTCTGTGCCTGGGGTTTTGTAGGGATTCTTCGCTGCGCTCAGAATGACAAAGTGGGGCGCTCAGTGCAATCCCCCACTGTCACCCTGAGCGAAGCGAAGGGTCTCTGTCTTGGGTTTCGTTGAGATTCTTCGCTGCGCTCAGAATGACAAAGTGGGGCGCTCAGAATGAGAATAGGGGTCTAACGGGAATGTGAGTATAGCCCGATCTGGGAGCCGATTGAGGCGTTCGGGCGGGTATAACGAATTGCTCATGCAGACCGTACAACAGGCATCAGAACGCCGTTGGGCTTGGCTGGGGTGGAGCCTCGCTTTTTTTGTGCTTCAAGCGGGCACACCATTTATCACGCTCCCGCTCCAGTGGGTGAAGATGGGCACGCTGTTCAGCACGCTCCTGCTGATGGCGACCCTGCTGGGGCTGATTTTCAGCCTCACACGCTTGACTGAGGCGGTCCGGTGGTTGGGGCTGATGATGCTCGTCGGAGGCGCTATCCTCTGGGTGGGCGGATGGTTGCTTCCCCCCGTGCTTGGGTGGAGCGCACAGAACCGACCCCCGATGGCTCTCTTCGCCCTCTACCAGACGAGCCTGTACTACCTGTTGCTCCTTACAGCGGTGGGGCTGGGTTCCGTGCTGTCGCGGATTGTGCGTGAGAAGAACCTCTTGGTGCCTGTGGTGCCCTTCGCAGCGATGGTGGATGTGCTGACCGTGCTGGCGCCAGGCGGCTTCGTCAAGCGGGTGATGGAGCAGGCGCCCGAAGTCGCCGAGCGCGCCAGCGTCGCCGTCACGGCAGTGCCCAGCGCGGTGGAGACTTTTGAGCAGGTGGTGCCGATTGTGATTATCGGGGTGGGCGATTTTGTGTTTTTGGCGCTGTATGCCTCGTGCCTGTGGCGGTTTCAACTGCGCGTGCTCCCCACGGCAATCGGGTTGTTCGTCGTGCTTTGGGTGTACTTGGTGATGGTGATGGTGGACCTCGCCCCGAAACTGCCTGCCCTGCTCCCGATGGCGCTCGTGTTCCTTGCTATCAACTGGCGCGAGTTTCGTCTAAGCCCTCAGGAGAAGCTCGCCAGCTTGGTGGTGGTGAGTATCGTCATCGGCTTCATCGGCTGGCTCTTCTGGAGGACATGAGGACAAAAGCCTTCACACTGATTGAACTGCTGGTGGTGATTGCGATTATCGCCATCCTGACTGCGATTCTGTTTCCGGTGCTTTCGCAAGCGCGTGAGAGCGCCCGGCAAAGCGCGTGTGCCCAGAACCTGCGCCAAATCGGGCAGGCGTTCTGGATGTACCTCCAGGATTACGATGAGCGCATGCCCGACCGACGCGACCTCAAGCGCAACTTGCTGGGCGGATACCGCCCGTGGACAACCTGGCCCCCCTCCGACCCCCGTTGTGGGTGGGCAGGCATCGTTTTGGAACCTTATATGCGCAACTGGAATCTCTGGAACTGTCCCAGCGTGACAGGGAGCGCATTAGGGGAGGCCATCCAGGTGCTTCAGCGCGCCGAGCCGACCCTCCAGACCGAAAAGCGCACGCGCTACTGGATGTGGCGCTTTGATCGCCCTGACGACCCTGTGCCCCCCGATAACTTCTGGGGCAAAACACCCGACCAGGCGGTGGCGGACCTGCAAGCCAATCCGAGCAACTTCTATGCGCGTCCTGAGGGTGTCAGCGATGTGGAGCTAGCGGTGGACCCCTACTTCCCGCGCACGATTGGCACCGTTGCGCCTGAACTGCGCGGGCGCGCCGTCCATCGTGGGGGGCGCAACCGCCTGATGCTGGATGGACATATCCGCTGGCTTCGCGACATTCGTACGGACTGATTACTGGGTTTGGGTTGCTGAGAGGCATGTGCTTCAACCCGCAAGTGTGGGAAACCGCCAAAGGGCTGTCGTCAATACCCCAGCTCAAAGAAGTAGCGGAGCCACTCGCCAGCGACGGGCGCAGCGATTGCTCCCCCGCCTCCCGCTTCCTCTGCCATCACGCAGATTGCGACGCGTGGGTTGTCGGCAGGGGCAAAGGCGATGAACCACGCGTGGGTCTTACCCCCTTTGCGGAACTCGGCAGAACCCGTCTTGCCCGCCACCTGCACTCCGGGCACCCGCCCTGAGCGGGCGGTTCCCCGTTCCACCGTGCGCACCATTGCTTCTACGACCGCCTCCCAGTGCTGGGGCGACGCCTCGTAGCGGTGAATCACTTCTGGCTCGGCGTTCTCTAAGACAGTCCCATCGGGCGCCACGATTTGGCGCATCAGGTGTGGACGATAGATGACCCCCCGATTCGCAATCCCCATCGTGACCACCGCCCACTGAAGGGGCGTGTTGCTCAGATAGCCCTGACCAATCCCGTAGTTGAGCGTCTCGCCGCCAAACCAAGGCTGGTTGTAGGTCTGGCGTTTCCATTCCGTGTCGGGCACTAACCCCCTACGCTCGTGCGGGAGGTCAATCCCCGTGCGTTCGCCCAACCCGAAGGCTCGTGCCAACTCCGCCAAGCGGTTGGGACCTAATCGCTGTGCCAACTGATAGTAAAACACATCGCACGACTGGGCGACCGAGTCGTAAAAGTCTACATACCCGTGCCGTTTCCAACATCGGAAGTAGCGCTGACCCGCTTGATAACCGCCTGCACAGCGTACCCCTGAGTGCGTGCTGATGAGTCCCGACTTCAGCCCCTCTAAGGCGACAATCGGTTTGAAAATGGAACCGGGCGCGTAAGCCGATTGGATAGCGCGGTTGTTGAGGGGCGCACGCGGGTCGTTGATGAGTGGTGCCCAGATTTTGGCAGGGATGCGCGGGACGAACAGGTTCGGGTCAAACGAGGGCTGGCTGACCATCGCCAACACTTCGCCTGTGCGGGGGTCTATCGCCACCAAAGCGCCCAGATGACCCTGAAGCAGTTCAAACGCCTTCTGCTGGAGGCGCGTATCGATCGTCAGCACGAGGCGTGCGCCCGGCGTCGGCTCAAACTGTTGCACGGTGCGCACCTTCTTGCCCAGCGGGGTCACTTCCACCTGCTCGCCACCGGGCTTGCCGTGCAGATACCATTCGTATTGGCGCTCCAGCCCATTTTTACCGACGAAGTCCGTGCCCTCATAGAGGCGCGTACTAATCCAATCGCCTTCTCCCTCTTGCTGGGCACGCTCAGAATACTCCTTCAGCTCCTCCTGAGAAATCTGCCCGACATAGCCCACGATGTGCGCAAACAGCTTGCCATACGGATAGCGTCGCATCGCCCGAAGCGAGACCTCCACTTCGGGCAGGTTGTACTGGCTCTCGATGAGGTCAACCGCCTGCTCATATTGCACCCCCTGAAGCACCACCAACGGCACATACGGGTTGATGCGCGGGTTGTTGACCATCTCGCTCAGCTCTTCAGGGGTTATGCCAAGGCGTTGTGCGACAAGCGGGATTCGCTCGGGGTTCTGGCGCAGTTGGTCTGGATAGACGCTAATCACGATTTGGGCGCGGTTGGTGACGACCGTTTTGCCGTTTCGGTCTACAATCAGCCCACGCGGAGGCGGAATTCTCAGCAAGCGCGTGCGCACCAACTCGGCGCGGGCACTCAACTCCTCACCGTGCAAAATCTGCAAGTACCATAACCGTCCGACCAGCACCATCAGTACCAGCGCCACCGCCACAAGTAGCCCGTACTCTTGGGGGGTTATCGGGCGTTTGTCCTCGGCGCGTATGCCCAAGTAGCGTTTCGGTCGTTGTATCATCGGTCTCTGACGCGGTGCTTTCGGCAGGTTCTTTTAGGCTCACTCCCGCGCGTGAAGCGCTTGCGAACCACTTCGGGGCAGTAGTCGGTGGCGCGCTCGCCCGTGTCTGCACACACATCCACCGCAACCGTCTCAACAGGTGGTGGAGGGGGTGGAGGGAGCGGAGGGGGAGGGGGAGTGCTCGTGCGAGGCGCACCCTCCGAAGTGCGAGGCGTTGGGTCGGAACCCCAACGCGCGGAACCGGACTGCGTCGTTTCTATCGGGTTGGAAGACGCTGGCGAGAGGGCTGGCTCAGACGGTTGTGGAGCGCGCACCGTGTCGTTCGCAGGGGGTGGAGCCGGCTCGGTGGGAGGCGTCTCTGGAGCAGGAGACGCTTCCGAGGGTGCCGGCGCTTCGGGAGTGGTCGTCTCCGCCGGGGGAGTGGGTGTCGGCTCGGTTTGCGGAACAGGTTCGGCAGGCTTTGGCGGGTTGATGCGCTGGTCAATCTCCAGCACACGCGCCATCAGGTCTGCCCAGATACGGGCGCAGACCGTGCCTCCGAACACGCGACGCATCGGGCGATACTCCCACTGACCGGTTTGGGAGTTGTAATGCTCGCTGGCGACCCAAACCACCGCCAGATAGTGGTCGGTGTAGCCGACGAACCAGGCGTCGCGGTAGTCGCTGGTGGTGCCCGTTTTCCCGCGAGCGTTGGGGATGCGTGCGGCGGCGCGCCCCGTGCCGTTCACGACCGCCGTGCGCAAAATCTCGTCCATCCACTGCGCCGACTGCTCAGAAAGCACGCTCGGCACGATTTGCCCTTTCTGGTCAACCAACACGACGCCGTTGGCATCCACCGCCTTGCGCAGGAGGAACGGCTCCACGCGGTTGCCTCCTGTGGCGAACACGCTGAACGCCTCCGCCAACTCTATCGGGCGCACCGCCGAGGCTCCCAAAGCGAGGGGCAGAACAGGGTCTAACGGCGACTCGATACCGAAGCGTTCACGGGCATATCGGGCGACCGTTTCGGGACCCACCAACTGCATCGCCCGAATTGCAGGGATGTTGATGGATGCGGCGAGCGCACGGCTCACGCTCACCGAGCCACGAAATTTGCCGTCGGCGTTCTGAGGACGCCACATCTTGCCCCCGCCTGCGGGCATACTCATCGGGCTATCGGAAAGGACGCTGGTCGGAGTGAGTTTGCCCAGTTCAAAAGCGGTTGCGTACACAATCGGCTTGAACGCCGAGCCGGGTTGGCGTCGCCCTTGAGTGATGTTGTTGTACTGCGAGCGCCGAAAATCTACCCCACCCACCAGCGCGCGCACATAGCCCGTGCGCAGGTCTATCAGCACAATCGCCCCTTGATTGACCCCCTGATTGGCGAAGGCGCGAATGCCGCTCTGGAGCGCTTGCTCCGCAGCGCGTTGCATCTCCATATGGAGCGTGGTGTAGACCTTCAGCCCACCTTGCAAGATGAACTCACGCCCATACATCTCCTCCAGCTGGCGGAGCACATCCATCACGAAGTAGGGCGCCAAGAAACGCGATTGGGGTCGGTTGCGGGTCAGGCGCAGGGGTTCTTGCTTGGCGACATCGCGCTGGTCCGGGGTGATATAGCCCTCGCGTGCCATCAGGTCCAAGGTCAGGTTGCGCTGGCGTATCGCCTCGTCGGGATTGCCGAACGGCTCGTAAGCGGAAGGGCGCTGGGGAAGCGAGGCTAACAGCGCACACTCTGCTACGGTGAGCTTGTCCAACGGCTTGTTGAAATAGACCCGCGCCGCCGCTTTGACCCCATACGCGCCGTTGCCATAGTAGACCTGATTGAGATACAGCTCCAACACGCGCTCTTTGCTCAACCTGCGTTCAATCTCTTGGGCGAGGATAATCTCTTGGATTTTGCGAGAGAAGGTGCGCCGTTGGCTCAGGAACACATTGCGCGCCAGTTGTTGGGTGAGCGTGCTTCCGCCCTGACGAATATCGCCTTCGTTGAGGTTCACCCAGAGGGCGCGTGCGGTACCGCGCCAGTCCACGCCCCGATGTTGCCAGAAGCGTCGGTCTTCTTTGGCAATCGTGGCGTTGATGAGATGTTTGGGGATTTGGGCGAGCTCAACGGGTTCGCGGTACTCCTCGGCAATCCGCGCCAGCTGGGTGCCATCGCTGGCGTAAATCAGACTGGCTTGGCGGGGCTGAAAATTCTCAATCACCGTCACCGACGGCATCATCTGGGCGACTTGATAGTACAGCACCGCCACGAAAGTGATGCCCCCCAGCATCAGAGTCAAGAAGACCAGGCTCAGGTACGCCAGCAAACGCTTCCACCAGCGACGGCGTTTGCGCTTCGGTCGCCCTGATACCGTTTCCGCCGAGCCACGCATGGACACAAAAGTATACCTGAGGAAGCGCACACCGCATCACTTCACGGAAGAACCCACCAAGCGGGTACAATAACGCTATGACACAGACGCTCAGCTCGGTTTCCTATGCCCATGTCAGCGAGTTAGACCATCAGTACCTTCTCCAAGTGTATCGTCGGTTCCCCGTGCTAATCGTGCGCGGGCAGGGCGTATGGCTGTATGACGAGCAAGGCAACGCCTACTTAGACTTCTTGTCGGGCATCGCCGTGTGCAGTGTGGGGCACTGCCACCCGAAGTTCGTCCAGCGCCTTAGCGAACAGGCGGGACGGCTGATTCATGTGAGCAACCTCCTGCTCACTGAACCCCCCGCCCAACTGGCGAAGCGTCTGTGTGAAGTGTCGGGTATGGAGCGCGTCTTCTTCACCAACAGCGGTGCCGAAGCGTGCGAAGCCACCATCAAGATTGCCCGCAAGTACGCCAACCATGTCCGCAAAGTGCCCGACTACGAGATTTTGGTCTTAGAAGGCAGTTTTCACGGGCGCACGATGGGCGCAGTCTCGGCGACCGCCCAACCGAAGTATCAGGAGCCGTTTGCGCCCCTGTTGCCCGGCTTTCGGGTCATCCCTGCCAACGATATCGATGCGCTGCAGACCGCCTTCAACGAGCGCACGGTAGCCATCATGCTGGAGCCAATTCAAGGCGAGGGCGGAGTGCGCCCCCTGAGCGACGATTACCTGCGCCGAGTGCGTGAGCTTTGCGACGAGTATCAAGCGCTGATGATAGTGGACGAGGTGCAGGCGGGTGTGGGGCGCACAGGCAAGTGGTTCTCGTATCAGCACGCCGATATTCTGCCCGATGTGGTGGCTTCTGCGAAGGGTTTGGGCGGGGGCTTCCCGATTGGCGCCTGCCTGATGCGGGGCGTCGCCAGCACGGTGCTTCAGCCAGGCGACCACGGTACGACCTATGGGGGCAACCCCCTCGCCGCCTCAGCAGGCTTAGCCGTGATGGAGATTATTGAGGAGGAGAACCTGTGTGAGAACGCCGAGCGCGTGGGCAACTATTTGGCGAGTCGCCTCCACGAACTCCAAGCGCAAGGTGCTCCCATCACCGAAGTGCGCGGGCGTGGGCTGATGCTCGGCGTGCAACTGAGCCTGCCGATTGCCCGAACCGTCGTGCAGAAGGCGCTGGAACATCGGCTCATCCTGAACGCCACCAGCGACTATGTGCTACGGCTCGTGCCCCCACTCGTGCTGACCGAAGCGGAAGTGGATATTGCGGTGGATATTCTCAATCAAGTCCTTCAGGAGGTTCAACCATGAGCGCATTTCAGGTCATCTTGTTGGTCTATCTGATTATCGTCGCCAGTGGAGGCGTGATGGGCTATGTCTCTGCACAGAGCACGGTATCGCTCATCGCAGGTCTGGCAAGCGGTGTGGTGCTGGCGGTTGCACTGGCGCTGACCTATCGGATGCCCCAAGTTGGTTTTGGGTTAGCCGCGCTGGCTTCGCTGGCGTTGGGAATCTTCTTCACGATGCGATTCTTTGAGACGGGCAAATGGATGCCCGGCGGGATTACGATGATACTCAGCGGGCTGAACTTCATCGTGATGGTGGTTGCCCTTCTACGAAAATAAGCGATGGCACAGGACAAGATTATCATCACGGGTGCGCGCGAGCACAACCTCAAGAACCTGCATGTGGAAATCCCGCGCGACAAGCTGGTCGTGATAACGGGCATCTCCGGTTCGGGCAAGTCCACCTTAGCGTTTGACACGCTGTTCGCTGAGGGTCAGCGTCGGTATGTGGAGAGTCTCTCGTCCTATGCGCGCCAGTTTCTGGGCGTGATGGACAAGCCCGATGTGGACTCGATAGAGGGTTTGTCGCCCGCGGTGTCGATTGACCAGAAGTCCACCAGCCACAACCCACGCAGTACGGTAGGCACGGTGACGGAGATTTATGACTACCTGCGCCTGCTCTTTGCGCGTGCGGGGCGCCCCCACTGCCCCCAGTGTGGCAAGCCGATTACACGCCAGTCGGTGGATGGGATTGTAGACACCGTGATGCGCTTACCGGAGGGCACCCGCATCCAAGTGCTGGCGCCGATTGTGCGCGGGCGCAAAGGCGAGTATCGCCATGTGTTTGACGAGGTGCAGAAGCTTGGCTTCGTGCGCGTGCGCGTGGATGGACAGGTGTACGAACTGCCCGAAGTGCCCCCCTTAGACCGCTACAAACAGCACACGATTGAAGTGGTCGTGGACCGCTTGGTGGTGCGTGCGGGCGTGCAGTCGCGCCTTGCCGAAGCGGTGGAGACCGCTCTCAAACTGGCAAAGGGGAATGTGACGGTTCACATCGTCGGGCTACCCGAGCGCGCCGCCGTATCCGCCGATGAATCGTCCAACGCCTCAACGCACTCTAACACAGCGGAGGGACAACCGAAATGAACCAAATCTTGCAAGAGAAAGACCGACAGACTTTACAGAAGCGATTTGAAAGTTTGCCCAACACGGTCAAACTGGTCGTTTTCACCACCGGCCGCTCGCCCGAGACGAGCGAGTTGCTCTCGATGCTCATCCAAGAGGTGATTAGCACGGCGCCCAGCAAGCTCGTGATGGAGCAACATAGCATCGAGTTGGAGCCAGCTGTTGCGCAGGAGTACGGGATTTCCCATGCACCAGCAGTGGTTGTGCGCAGTGAAGCGAAGGATTACGGAATCCGCTATTTGGGCATTCCTGCGGGCTTTGAGTTCGCCTCGTTGGTGGGGGCGATTGAGGATGTCGGCAAGGGCGACCCCGGTTTGTCGCCTGATAGCCGATTGATGCTGGCGAACCTGAACCGCCCCGTGCATATCCGCGTGTTCGTGACTTACGGTTGTCCTTACTGCCCTGCGGCGGTGCGTTTGGCACACAAGCTGGCGATGGCGAATGACCTGATTACCGCCGAAGGGGTCAGCAGTGAAGACTTTCCTGAGTTGGCGAACGAGTTCGGCGTGATGGCAGTGCCCAAGACGGTGGTGAACGACCGCCATAGCTTTGAGGGGGCACTCCCCGAGCCGCAGTTCGTTCAACAGGTGCTGCGCGGGGCGAGCACAAGCAGTGGGCTGATTATCGTGCCATAGTCCCCCTGAGGGTGTTTGAAAAATCAAAGGACAGGCCCCCTAAGCCCCCTCTCCGTTTACATAGAGGGGGTTGGGGGTGAGGTCAATATAGATTTCTTAAACCCCCTCCGAACCCCTGAGGGTGTTCGAAAAATTACCGGGAGCGCGGGCGGGACGCCCGCATCCGTGGCATTCGCATCCCTTACCAAGCGGTTCTCAACGACGATGCAGGCGAGACGCCTGC
>OGCI01000445.1_pt1 | contig 48157 bp, 48 predicted proteins | sample 1570021 | NCBI WGS metagenome assembly OGCI01 (sample SAMN06264664, study PRJEB24512) | hot springs metagenome | isolation source: Hot spring water | place: South Africa: Tshipise | collected 2015-06-21
CCTAAGGAATCGGGTTTATGTCTCCTTTTTTTGTTTGGTTGTAAATTTATGTTAGTAAATTTGCTCATCTACAGTTGTTCACAAATATACATTCTACTCGATTCAATTGTATTCGACAAGCCGGAAAAATATTGTCATTTTTTGCGCTTCCCTCGGAAATAAAATAAAAATTTTCCTTCTTCTTTTCTTTGCACATGATATAATGTTTTGGGGGGATTTTTTATGAAAATTGGAGGGAATGCGATGTCAAAATGTCCGTTTCATGCTCTTTTTAATGAACGTGGAGCCATTCAACTTTTTCGCAAAAAGCACCAACAAGAAAAAGAAAATACAACTTCTCGCTCTCCTACCACTGCACATGTTGCTACATATTATCGCCAACTCGCCTCAAGCGATCGGAAGCAACAAATTGCTTTTGTCCAATTAACAGAAGAAGATGTACAGCAGCTCGCCTCCATTCGCCCGCTGTTTGCTAAACATGTGGAACGAATTGTCAATGCGTTTTACGATCAAGTTGGGCAAATGACGCATTTAAGAAAAATTATCGACCATCATTCTACAATTGATCGCTTAAAACAAACGTTACGCGCTTATTTGATGGATATGGTATCTGGAGAGATTGGCGAACAGTATGTCATTCGTCGAAAAGTAATCGGTAACGTCCATAACCGCATTGGGTTATTTCCAGAATGGTATTTAGGGGCTTATACGATCATTCAAAACGAAGTGCTTCACATATTGATGGAAGAGTTACCTCCGACAGAAGCAATGAACGTATATCGTTCGTTCGCTAAACTTTGTTCATTAGATATGCAAATTGCGATTGAAACGTATATTGAGACATATACATCCTCGATGATGAAAATGAACGAAATTGCAGAGCTACAGCATCGCCTAACGGAATCGTCTACAACGCTCGCTTCAAGTGCAGAAGAAACGACCGCTTCAATCTTTGAAGTGCAAAAAAATGTGCAAAGTATGTTGAACAAAGTCACGTCTATCCAACGTCAATCCGTTCAAATGACAGAGCGAGTCGAAAAAGGAAAAGAAGATGTGAAGCAAACATTAACAAAACTTGATAGTGTTGCGAAGTTAATTGAGGGAACAAAATCATTGACAAACGAACTAACAGATAGCTCTCGGAAAATTGGAGAAATTGTCAACGCGATTCGCAGCATTTCAAATCAAACAAATATTTTATCGTTAAATGCAAACATTGAAGCAGCAAGAGCCGGTGAACACGGTAAAGGATTTGCAGTCGTTGCCAATGAAGTGCGGAAATTAGCATCACAAACTGAGCAATCGCTTGACTACATTCAAAATCATATTGATGTTGTTCAACAAACGATTCGAAAATTTGAACATGCGTTCCAACAAATTGTAGAAGAAACACGAGCATTCCGACAAGCGAATGAAAGCATTATTCACATTTTTGATCAGTCCGTTACTGATGTGAAATTAACGAACAAAAAAATCGACCAATTCACTTCACTTATTGAACAGTTCCATCAAATGTTTGATGAAATTTCATCCGCTGCATCACAAATCGCAGAAATGGCGGAACAACTGAACGATTTAAACCAAGAACTGACTGACAAGTTCAATTCGTAAATGTTAAATGGAGGAAGAAACGAATGAAATCTCCACGACTAAAATACGAGCAACGAACGTTTACACATATCGATGAAATGGCAGAAACGTTACTTCACGAAATAAACGAACAGCTTATTCGCATCGACATGGGACTTCTCCAAAACGATGTGCAAACGCGCAATTACGCAAAATTTCGCCTTATGCATTTACAACGTTCATTTGGGGAGAACGTTCCACTTTCATTTCGTTCAACGTACAACTCGTTATGGAGCCAATTGTATCGTCTCGAGCATCAAGATCATTACAAGCACCCGTACATTCAACAACTTTTGATTCAGCTAAGAAACAATGATTCAAGCTCAAGTCAACGAAACAAATTATAGCACGATCATATCGGCGATGCTCGAGCAGTTAGACGATCATATTCAACTTGATGATATGCAAAAATATACGGTCCAACTTGTATTGTGGGAGCTTGTCACAAACGTCATTCGTCACTCTACAAAAAAATGCGCTACTGTACATATGTGCTGGTCAACTGAAATGATCGTTATTGAAGTGGCTGATGAGGGAGACGGATTTCAATGGGAGGAACAACTGAATGCCCCACTTCCTCACCCTGCCTACCAAGGAGGACGAGGACTGTTTCTTATCCAACAACTCGCTTCACATTTTTCATTTGATGAGAAAGGGAAGCATGCGATCGTCAAAATTGCGAGAAAAAAGGGGGAAAATCATGATTGATATTGTAAAGTATGATGACAAAATTGTTGTCTCTTTTCAGCAAGACATTAATTTTGAAACGTCGCGTGTTATGGAAGAGACGATTCAATCCCAGTCGTGGAATACATCTCATTTACAAATTGACTTATCATCTGTACGATTTATCGATAGTTCTGGCGTACGTTTGCTCATTAGTTGGTTGTATCCGTTGAAAGATCAAGTGCGTATTGAAATGACAGGCGTTTCTGCACCGATTAAACACATATTATCTATTTGTCAACTTGATCAAATGGTAAACATCAAATAAGCGATCTGTTAACAGATCGCTTATTTGATATGAATAGAGACGAACGTCATGTCGTCATCTCTTTTGCCATGTTGCGTTTGTTTTTTCATATTCTCTACCATATGTTCAAACGAGCGAGCGGTACGCATCGTATGCATAAGCTGATTGGAACAATCTTCGCCTAAAACTTCTATGAGTCCATCTGTATAAAGCGTAAGATAAGCATGGCGTTGAAAATGAATGCTCCCCTTTTTATATGGGGGGTTTGAAACGATGCCGATCGGAATGCCTCCTTCTTTTAACAATGCTGTTTTTTGATCGTCCATGAATATGGCAGGAGGATGTCCTGCATTGACATACTCGATGACTTTTGTTTTTATATCAATGGTTCCATAAAACGCTGTAAAGTAATATTTCGTTTCTTTCCCGAATAACTGGAATGCGTGGCGATTTAATTCATGTACAACAGTAAGTGGATCTGTCACCTTCGTCATTAAACCGTGTAATAGCGAGCGAATCGACGTGGCAACAAGCGCTGAAGCCACACCGTGTCCCATGACGTCGATGATGATAAAAGCATATAAATGTGGGCGAACTTGTTGCCAAAAATATAAATCGCCAGATAGCTGGGATGACGGAATATAATGACCGATAAAATGAACATCTTCATTATTCATTGGCTCTGGAAGCAATCCTTCTTGAACGAGACGCGCTACACGTAAATCTTCATTCATCTTTTTTTGCATCATCCACATATGACGATAACTTTCCATATATGCTTCATTCGTTCTTTTTAATTGATCCATCGTTTCTTTTTGACGATACGCTAACTGCACACGAGCAACAAGTTCGATCATTGTAAACGGCTTACGAATGTAATCAAACGCCCCCGCTTTAAATGCTTCTTCTAGCTTTTGTTCATCATCACATCCCGTGACCATCAACACTGGAACATGTTGGAGTTGCTCATGTTGTTTCAACCGTCGACACCATTCAATACCATTCGTTCCCGGCATGCAAATATCCATTAAAATAACATCTACATGTTGTGAAAGTACAAATGCGTACGCTTCATCTGCATGTTCGAACGGATAAATGGAGATATATTCAATATGCTCAAGCATCGCCTCCATCATTTCTAATGTCGGCATATAATCATCAATAATAACCACTTTCATTTTCGGCCGCCCTTTTCAACGTAATTTTCCTCTATTTCATTTATACACATCATACATTCAAAAAGGCTAGTACAAAAATGAAAGTTTCGCAAATTTCTTATTTCCCGCTAAAATGAGGATGGCGTTTTTCTAAAAAGGCTCGAATGCCTTCCTCGTGATCTTTTGTTTTGCGCATGTCTGCTTGATACACCGTTTCCATTTGCAACGTCTTTAACAATTGTTCTTCGCTTAAACGGGCGTATAACCGTTTTGTCGCAATCATAGCACGAATCGGTTTAGATAACCATTCACTCACTTTTTGTTGAACGGCTTGCTCATCTCCCATCTCATCAACGATCCCCATTTCATATGCTTCTTGTGCATTCATCACTTTTCCTTCCCATATGACTTGTTTAGACTTTACATCCCCAATTTTCCGTTTTAAAAAGAAATGCCCACCGCCATCTGGGACAAGCCCAATTCCAATAAAATTCATAGCAACACGGGCTTGCTCGTTTGCGATCACATAGTCACAAGCGAGGGCTAAACTAAATCCTAATCCGGCTGCGGCCCCATGCACATAACTGATCGTTAGTTTTGGTAATTGATGCAATGTAATAGCAATTTGTTTAATTGTGTCCATAACAGTTATGAATGAATGTTCATTCGCTGATTGCAACATCGTTTTAATGTCGCCGCCTGCGCTAAACGCTTTGCCACGCCCGCGAATGATGACGATATCCGCTTCGCTGTTTTCCACTTCTTTTAACGCCTGAAGCAATTCGAACAACATTTGCTCATGTAAAGCATTTAATGCATCAGGACGATTCAATTCGATCGTTGCTACCCGACCCTCATATGACAAAATAATATGCTCCATTCTCTCCATCTCCTCTCTCATTTGTTCGCTGTTTTCTTTCGACACACATCAATAAAATCCTGCAAAAAACAAAGCGAGTTTTACATACGATTGTTGTCACCATAAAAAAAGACGACATTACCCGTCGCCTCTTCGTTTCGCATGCATCACTGTCTCATATAAACGTTTTGTTTGTTCACAAATATGTTCCGCACGACAAATGGCAGAAATGACAGCAATTCCGTCTGCCCCCGCTTCAATGACTTGCCGTGCTGTTTGTTCTGTAATTCCGCCAATAGCAACGAGCGGAACGTGCTTTTCATAGGTGCGAATATGTTCAATCATCGCCAAACCACACGCCTGCTTTGCATCATCTTTTGAAACGGTCGGAAAAATAGGACCTAATCCAACATAATCAGCGTGAGCGGCAAGCGCTTGCTGCACTTCAGCGAGGTTGTGAACAGACACTCCTAAATATTTATCCCCTATTCGATCTCGAACACGCGCTGCCGCTTCATCATCTTGACCAACGTGAACACCATCTGCTTGTAAAGCAAGCGCTAAATCGACATCATCATTTACAATGAACGGAATGTTATGATCTTTGCATCGTTCAAACAATTTCTCAGCTAAACGATATTTTTCAAGCCCTGTCAGCGCCTTCTTTCCTTTTTCCCGAAACTGAAACATCGTAATTCTACCTTGAATCGCCTCATCAAGCACAGTGAGCGGATCTCTTGTACAATCGCCACTCCCCATAATAAAATATAGCGACAACATATGTTTCATCATTCATTCCCCTCGAATTCGCGCATATGTATCGACTTCTTCTGCCGTCGTCTCATATAAAGCATTTAAAAAGGCAAGTTGAAAAGCCCCAGGCGCTTTTGCATGTTTTGCTGCTTTTTCGGCTGCTACCCCGTAGTAAGCGAGCGCTGCGACAGATGACTCGATTACATTTTCCCCCACACTAGCAAACGCGCCTAACACCGCGCTTAACAAGCAGCCTGTCCCTGTCACTTTCGTCAACATTGCATCACCATTTGAAACGATCGTTACACGCTCCCCATCTGTCACAATATCATCTTTTCCAGTTACAACAACTGTGCAACGAAATGTACGCGCCGCTTTTTTCGCTACATGCACAAGATCGCCTTGAACGTCCCCTGCATCTACTCCTTTTGTATGCACTTGTTCCCCGGCAACGCTTGCGATTTCTGACGCATTTCCGCGCAAAATGGAAACGTTCACTTCTTGTAATATACGCTGCGCTGTTTTTGTACGGTATGCCGTTGCACCTGCTCCAACAGGATCAAAAATGACTGGAATGTTTACTTCATTCGCTGCCTTTCCAGCAATAATCATAGCTTCTACGTCTGTTTCATTTAATGTTCCGATGTTTAATACGAGAGCGCGAGCTAAACGAACCATATCACTTACTTCTTCTTTTGCATACGCCATGACAGGAGACGCTCCAACGGCAAGTAAACCATTGGCCACAAAATTGGTTACCACGACATTCGTCATATTATGTACGAGCGGCGATTGTTCCCTGACGAGCGTTAGCCATTGTCCAGCTTTCATCACTCATTCCCCCTTTAAAAAATAAAAAACTAGTCGGACAGAATTGACTAGTTTGTATTTACAAAACATAGCCTACTTCCCTCCGCTGGTATAAACCAGATCAGGTTCAAAGGGTTGGAAAACTGATTGCGCATTTTCCTCTCAGCCATCGCCATCCGGCACCCCTAGTAGTTTCGTTCATTCATTTCTCTTCATTTTAATACATTTTTCCTCGTCATTCAATATAAAACATTGTCAATTTTCGTTCACATTTTCGCATAAAGGTGTGATACATATCACTTACGCCGTTGTTATTTTTCCCTATTGTTAAAGTGTTAATAAGAAAAGGAGGGGTTTTCATGTTTTGTCATCAATGCGAACAAACACCAACAGGGGGATGCACGGTTGTCGGCGTCTGCGGAAAGGATGAAACGATTGCAAGCTTACAAGATACAATCGTATTTGCACTGAAAGGAATTGCTGCCTATCGCACACACGCTCACCAACTCGGATACACTGATCCATTTGTGGATACAACGACACATGAAGCGTTATATATGACGTTAACAAACTCTAATTTTAACGTACAAGAACATGTAGACATGGCCATGAAAGTCGGAAAAGCTGCGATTCGTGTGATGGAACTGCTCGACCGGGCACATACAGAAAGACTTGGCATTCCTCAACCTGTTCGTGTATCCCAAAATAAAATCGAAGGAAAATGTATTCTCGTTACGGGACATAACTTATTTGCACTTGAACAATTATTGAAGCAAACAGAAGGAAAAGGGATTAACATTTACACGCATTCCGAAATGCTACCAGCACACGGTTATCCGCAATTAAAAAAATATAAACATTTAAAAGGGAACGTCGGAAAAGCATGGTACGACCAACGTCGCCTATTCGGAAAATTCCCTGGTGCCATTTTAGCAACAACAAACTGCGTCATGCCGATTAAAGGTTCATACGCTGATCGCATGTTTTCATATGATGTAGCAGGATTAGAACATGTACAAAAATTGAAAACGATGATTTTACACCACTCATTGAGAAGGCGCTACAACTTCCAGAAGCGAATATCGAATCAGACGAAACGTTAGTTACTGGCTTCCATCACGAAACAGTTATTCAAATCGCACCGGAGATTATTCAAGCTGTAAAAGAAGGAAAAATTCAGCGCTTTTTCGTGATCGCAGGCTGTGACGCTCCTGGGAAAGGTGGTGAATATTATCGCTCCCTAGCGACATCTTTGCCAGACAACACTGTTATCTTAACAACGTCTTGCGGAAAGTTCCGCTTTAACGATGTCGATTATGGTGTTGTTCCTGGCACAAACATTCCACGGTACATTGACTTAGGACAATGCAACAACTCGATTTCAACAGTGAAAATTGCGATGGCGCTTGCGGAGGCGTTTGAATGTGAAGTGAACGAATTGCCTGTTAGCATCGTCCTCTCATGGTTCGAACAAAAAGCGGTTGCTATTTTGCTCGGATTGTTTAGTTTAGGTATTCAAGATATTCGAATTGGACCAAAAGCACCCCATTTCGTTTCTGAAGGTGTATTGCACGTATTGCAAGAAATGTTCGGTCTTAAACTGATTGGCGATGTCGAAGAGGATATGCAAGCTATGTTAGCACACTAAAAGGGCTGACCTCTCCAGCCCTCTCTTTATATTCACGAAGCTTCATCCAACCACACGCTCATATTAAACCCTTTTTCCGTTACGTAGCCATCAACGCTCCATATTCGTTTTTTCGCTTTTTTCGCTTGCTCTTGCGCACGATACAATCGCTCCACATATTTCGTATCAGGTTCAAATACATAAGCTACACGCGCAAGCCCTTCTTTTACAATTAATTCTTGATACAATGTTTGTTCATCTATCCATATGTACGCAAGCAGTCGACCGTAACGATCGTACGGAGAGGGCTTCTCGCTCAATTCAACAATCACTCGTTGATGAAGAAGAACGTCTTTAGCAAATTGTTTTGCCTCCTCACCGTATGCTTGTTTTTCACGATACGTTTCCGGCGTATCAATATTTAATAGACGGACTGTTACTAATTCTCCATCCTTTTTTATTTTTACGGTATCTCCGTCAATGACATGTTGTACTGTCGCAACAAAAGTTGTTCCTTTATTTTGTTGCGTGCAACCACCGATAAAGAACATTGTAACAACAACAATCATCCATTTCTTCATGAGTACATCTTCTCGCCTTCAAGATGTGAGATATCCGATTCACTTTCAATCTTCCAACCCTTTCCGTCGAACGAAACAATTGTAACGCTCGTTCCATATACGCGGCTATTTTCCCATAGCTGGGCGATCGTTTGCTGTTTCCAATAGACGAGAAGCGTACGAATGACCATGCCGTGCGTAACAACGAGAATACGACCTTCCCGATGGCTTTCAGCAATATGATGAATAGCGGCAACAGCGCGTTGCTGTACATCTAGAAACGTTTCGCCGACGCTCGGATGGTATGCGTTTGGTTCATGATAAAAGTGATAATGATTTCGCTCGTCCGTTTGAGCAATTTCTGCAATCGTTTTTCCTTCCCACCATCCTAAATGAATTTCGCGCAATCGCTCATCAAAATATAATGGGACATCACGTTGCCCTAAAACAATTTGTGCTGTTTCTTTTGTCCGATCACTCGGACTACAATATGCCGCTACAAACGGAATCGCGCACAACCGGTAATGTAAAAGCGACGCATGTCTTTTCCCTGTTTCCGTTAAGGGAGAATCTTTCCATCCTTGCATTCGTTGTTGTGCATTCCACTCTGTCTCCCCGTGACGAATGACATACAATGTTAACATCTAAGCCCCTCCTTCGAATAAACGAAAAAAAGCAAGCAACGATTGCTTACTTTTCATTATGTCATACGTTGTGAAATTTGCGCAAAAAATATAGACTCTAACGATTTTTCATGTTGACAAAGCTTAGAAACAGACTCATATATAAGCATCTGGCCTTGATGGATAAAGGCGACAGTATCCGCAATTTCTTCTACAATTGATAGCATATGCGTTGAAAAAATGATCGCTTTTCCCTTTTCTTTTTCGGCTTGAATCAATCGTTTAAATTCCAATACCCAGTATGGATCTAAGCCGTTTGTCGGTTCGTCTAAAATAAGGAGTGGAGCATCAGCTAAAAGCGCTTGCGCAAAAGCAAGGCGCTGTTGCATTCCTTTTGAATACGTCTTCACTTGTTTATGCTGGTCATTCGTTAACCCAACAAGCTCTAAACATTGTTTCACACGCTCGACAGTTGCTCCTTGCCATCGGCCGAATAGAGATAATACTTCATAGCCAGTTAAAAGCGGGGGAAACTGCAGATGATCGGGCATGAAAGAAAACCATCGTTTGTCATCATTTTGAACGGGCTTCCCGTTAACAAATATATGACCTCTCGTTTTAGGAAGCTGTCCGATCAACATTTTAATAATCGTACTTTTTCCTGCACCGTTGCCACCGCATAACGCTAGACATTGTCCTGGTTGAATAGAAAAAGAAATATTTTCTACTTTATTTTGCTCGTTATATATTTTCGTCAACTGTTTCACTTCAAGCATGTTGTTTCCCTCGTTTCATCCATACGTTCATGAAAAGTAATGGAACAATTACCCATATACACGCGATTACAGCGAACGTAAATTGTCCACTTGTACTTTCTGCCCATGTTGACCATTCATATAGTTGCGGTCCGAACAATGCACTGCTTTTCATTGCTGCCACTGTCCAAACACGCATCAGCTCAACTGGATTCAATATGATCGATAGCCCAAATAATAAGATTGTCCACTGTTTCGGGGCGACTGACAACAACGCTAATACGATAAATTCATAAAACAAAACGAAAAATGCCCAAACAAACAAGCTCACACCGAGTGCTTGCAAACGATTAGAGGCAATAAGCCCAATCCATAAAGCAATAGCTAAAAAAATGCTCGTCAATATGATTGTTAATACAAATGAAAGGAAAAAAAATGTTGACCATGTTCCTCCCGTCACAAAAAGAACGATGCTTGCACTTCCGTATCCAAATGCAATCACTGTCCATAACGATATGCAACTACCTACATATAACCCAAGCGTCAACGAACGAATAGAAATCGGATATGTTTGGATAAGCGCTAACCGACCGTCCTCTTTTTCTCCCGCAATAAATAAACTGCCTGCTAATAATGAAACAAGGGGAACAAGTAAAAGAGACAAGTTTAATAATGCAGCCGTCGAACGTGTAAATCCTCCTGTAGCTTCGTGTCCGCTGCCAGCGATGACGGCTGATGATAAAAGCGCAAATAAGACAGCAAAACTAACGAGCCATTTACTACGAATCATCATCATCCATTGATATTTCATTGCTGTATTCATTGTTCAAATCCCCACCGATGTTGTTTTAGTTGTTCATATGTCCATAACTGCCCTTGTCCTTCTTGCTCCATATACGCTTTTGCATTTTGTTCATTTGCAAATGAAACGACGCCATAGCTCATCGGTGTCCAATAAGTTGCATTGTACACGTAAACGGCTTGTTCAAGCTCAACCCATTCCCCATTTGTTACATCACGAACATATAGCTTAGCTATATCATCATCGTTTTGTTGATTCATCCACTCCATCATGCAACCGATATCGTCAAATTTATACACCGTTCCATCTTTTAAAATCGCCTCTGTTGCATATTGTTCTGCTGCTATACTCATATTGCAAACCATACACACATCTATGTCCGGATTGATTTCTTCCGGTTCATATGTGTTCTTTCCACTACATGCGACAAGAAAGCATGCGAATAATAAAGTCGCGATTTTTTTCATTTCATTGTTCTCCTCCCATATTCAAGCATAGTCAAACTGCTTAACAATAAGATGGTTCCAAACATCAACAGTTTCCATGACCATTTTTTTCGTTCGTTTTGCCTATCAGGAATATCCATTAACGGAAATGGGTCTTCGCCCTGTGCTTGTGCTTGCGTAAAAAACGACTCCGTTGTATCAAGAAGCGCTAACGCAGGGCTTTGAAAATAAAATTGCACACTTGGCCATCGTTGTAATAATCGGCTATACATGGAACGAATACGATGAGGGGCATCTCCAATACCGTCGTCGTTCCAATCGTAAAAACGATACGTATCCCAATAGTTCCCCTTTTCCCCATAATTAAATACGATAGGTGCACCTTGAATAAGGGCATCTTCCATATTTCCTAAAAATTGATTTTCTACAACGATGGCATCTTTATTTTCATATAAGCTGTGTAGCGCTCGATAGTTATTTATAAATTCATTAGCCCTTATTTCACATTGGCGTGCATTTTGTAACGATAAAGCTGTATTATTATGACGCAACGTATTATTGCGCATCACGACATGTTCACTATCATAAATAAGCACTCCATATCCGCGATAGTCGAGTTGTTTAGCAATGGTGTTGCGCTCAATTGTAAACTGCTTTGACATCATCATCATAATCCCATTAATATTTTCGATCATTACATTTTCTTTCGCTATTCCGCCTTCGGCATACATCAAATGGATAGCATAACGAGAAGCTGTTATTTCATTTTTCTTTATCACTGTTTGCTTAGCCCAATCTAAATAAATGCCGTCTTGCACACGTGAAATATGATTGTCGCGTATAGCGACATGCTTTGTCTTCAACAGGTGAATACCGTTTCCGCGTTGAGCAAAGTGAACATCACGACCTTGAATAACGTTATTTACAATGTTTATGTTCATTCCGTTCTCTACATAAATACCGTAATGAGTGTCTTCAATACGAACATTTTTCAACGTGACATGTGAGCTTTCTTTAACGAACACACCCGCTCCCTTTCCGTATCCACTTTGACGAATCGTCATTCCTTCTACATGAACATGGGAAGCACGAATGGCAACGACGTATTCACTTCCCTCCCCATCAATCACTACTCCAGGCTCAGCAATGAGGCGGATCGACTTATCAATAGTGATCGGTCCTTTATATACGCCTTGCTTTATGATTAGTACATCGCCATCATTTGCCCCATCAATCGCTTGCTGCAAATGTTTATGCACTACTATTTCCTCTCCATATACTGTTTTGGCAGACAAAAGTGTAAACATACATATAACTATAAAACATAAGCGGTACATGTTCATTCATTCCTTGTTTTCATCGTTTATACGTCCACATTAATGCAAAATTGTGAAGAAAAAAGAAAATATATGTGAACAAAAAGTGAAAAGAGGCGTCAATGAAGCGCCTCTTTCGTCTCGTTATGTTGTTCTAGCCATTGGAGCAGCTTTTCTGCTTCTAACGACTGACTAAAGTAAAATCCTTGGGCAAAATCACAGTCCATTTTTTGTAACAATGATACTTGATCGTCACGCTCTACCCCTTCAGCGAGCACTTGTAAATCCAAACTTTTCGCCAAATGAATAATCGTATCAACAATTGTCGCATCTTTTGAATTATCTGTAATATCTCGAATGAATGAACGATCAATTTTTAATAGCGAAACAGGCAAATTGCGAATGTAAGCAAGCGATGAAAAACCTGTACCAAAATCATCAATTGCCACTTGAACTCCTAGCTGCTTTAATTGTGTTAAAATATGCTTTCCTGTTTCGATATTTTCCATCAATCCACTTTCTGTTATTTCTAAAATTAAGTGTGTCGGTGGAAACTGTGTTTCTTGCAAAATATTTTTTACGTGCATCACAAATTGTTTTCGATTGAGTAAAAATGGCGATAAATTCACCGCGAGCTTTAACGTCGGAAAATGATGTTGCCATTGTTTTACCTGTTGGCACGCCTCTTTTAACACCCAAGTCGTAATTTCAAAAATAAACCCATTTTTCTCGGCAATCGGAATAAACTCTAGTGGGGAGATTGCCCCGAGCGTTGGATGCGTCCAACGCATAAGCGCCTCAACTCCCATGATCGCTTTGCTACCTAGCGACACTTTCGGTTGATAACATAAATAAAACTGATTATTTAGCAACGCCAGCGGTAACTCTTGTTCGATCATCGTTTTCCGATTTTGTTGCGGATGATAAAAATGATATCCTTTCCCTCGTTCTTTCGCATAGCAAAGCGCTTGATCGGCTTGCTTCAACAACGCATCTAACTCTTGACCATCTTGCGGAAAAAACGTAACTCCAACGGAAAGGCTAGATTGAATGACATGCTCTTTATATCGGAACGGCTCGACAAATGCTTGTAACAAATGTTCCATGCGTGCAACAATCGTTTCTTTATGCGCGTCATGTAACACGATTATAAACTCATCCCCACCGATCCGAGCAAAAAAATCTTCTTGCTGCAAATGTTGCTGAATGCGACGAACAGCTTCTTGTAAAAAGAAATCCCCCGCTTGATACGAAAAACGGTCGTTAATCCATTTAATTTTATCAAAATCAATATAACATAATGCAAATGGTTGCTTTTTTTGAATCAAATGTTGTACATACGTTTCAAAATAAAAGCGGTTCGGAATGTCCGTTAACGAATCAAAATTTTTTAATTTCACAAGTGCTTCCTCGCAACATTTCCACTTCGTAATATCTTTGGCAACAACAACTACATGTTCAATGGCATTATGTTCATTTAACAATGGATGTGCATGCATATGAATCCATATGAAGTGCCCTTCCCTCGTTCGCCATCGACATTCAACCGTTGTTTCTTTCTCTTTTGTCGCGTAGATTGTATGGAGCTTCTCCATAAGAAGCGGGATGTCGTCGTCATGAACATAAGAAAACAATTCATGTCTACAAACCTCTTCATCGTATTTCAATACATATTGGGCAGTTGGGGAAACGTATGTGATCTCGCCCTCCGCTGACAAAATAAACATAAATTCCGATGCGAGCGAAGCCATTGAAGAAGCAAGTCGCACATCCATAAACGGCTCATATTGGTATGTAACGACAATGGCTTGCAACACTTCTTCTTTGTTATACAAGGCCGTTGCTTGTACATATACATCTTTTTGTTCATTTTTTCCCTTCACCATTGCGTACGAAGAGACGCGACCATGTTTTGCTTCCTGAATAAACCTTTCCATTAGCCCGCGATCAAAAACTTGATGATAAAAATGTCGAAAAAAATGTTCATCTGCTCCTAAAAGCTTTCCATTTGGAGCAATAACAGCGATTGCTTGCATAGTTTTATTCATCCTCTTTGTTGTTAAAGTTCTACTTTCATTTTCACTAAAAATAGAGAAAAAATCAACAACGTTTCTAACATTTCTGAATAATATCCTTTTTTTACAAAAAGGCGCACAACTTGAATTAAGTTGTGCGCCTTTCCCATAAAATGAGCAAACTAAATAAGCTAACAAAAATAGTTGCTCCCATATCAGATAAAATAGCAATCCATAACGTTAGCCAACCTGGAATCGTTAATAATAACGCGATCGCTTTTAATCCGAGTGCTATTGCGATATTCAGTCGAATGGTTCGATTCACCTTTCTAGCAATAGTGATCGCTTCTGGCAATTTTTCAAGGTGATCTTGCATGAGAACGACATCAGCTGTTTCGATTGCGCTATCTGTCCCTTTCCCCATGGCGATGCCAACATGTGCATGGGCAAGTGCCGGTGCGTCATTCATTCCGTCTCCTACCATAGCTACAGTATCGTTTTTCATTAGCTCTTTGATTTTCTCTACTTTTTGCTCGGGGAGCAGTTGGGCAAACGTATTTGTAACTCCTACTTGTTCAGCCACTTGCCGTGCTATTTTTTCGTGATCTCCTGTTAATATCACCGTGCGGCGAATACCGATCCGATGCAGCTGTTGAATGACTTCTTTACTTTCCTCACGTATTTCATCTGCAATACCAAATAAACCGAGTATACGGTGTTGATCCGCTACAAAAACAATCGTCCGTCCTCTGTTTTTTAGCTTCTCGGCATCTTTTTCAATTTGTTTCGAAAGATATTGTCCATCAACCATTCGCTCGTTTCCAATACGATACCACTTTCCACCTACTTCTCCTTCTATTCCACTTCCTGCGTGCGTCTTAATTTGCCCCGGTTGATTATATGCAATATCATGTTGCTTTGCTTTTTTGATGATCGCTTGAGCTAGCGGATGAGAAGAAACACTTTCTAGAGATGCTGCAATATGAAGCAGCTCATGTTCATCGATATATGCAATGACGTCCGTAACATGAGGCTTTCCTTTTGTAATCGTTCCTGTTTTATCAAAAGCGACGGTACGTACACGACCGAGCGTTTCGAGATGAACACCGCCTTTCACGAGCACACCTTTTCTCGCGTTGCGCGTCATACCAGCTAACAAGGCAATAGGTGAAGATAAAATAAGTGCGCATGGACAACCGACAATTAAAACGGCTAAACCTTGATATAATGAATCATGCCAAGGCACACTAAACCATAAAGGTGGAATCGTCATGACTAATAATGAAACAATCATAATGAACGGCGTATAATATTTGGCAAAACGATGAATGAACAATTCCAGCGGCGTTTTCGCCTCCTGTGCTTCCTGTACGAGACGCAATATTTTTGACAAAGAGCTATCTTTATATTGTTTTGTAATTTGAACGTGCAACATTCCTTCATTGTTTACACTTCCACCGTACACGTTCATCCCTATTTCTTTTTCAATCGGCATCGATTCACCTGTAATCGCTGCTTCATTGACAGAACTTTTCCCTTGAACGACTATACCATCTGACGGGATTTTTTCACCAGGACGAACAAGTACAACATCTCCAACTTGTAACGAATCAACTGAAACGACACGCATTTGTCCGTTAAATATGACGAGCGCTTCTTTTGGAGCTTGTTGCAACAGTGTTTGGAGTGAACGGCGTGCCCTTTCCATACCTAGTCCTTCTAAATATTCGTTAATACCAAATAAAATGGCAACGACAGTCGCTTCTTTCCATTCTCCAATCCCAAACGCCCCAATGAGTGCAATCGTCATTAACGTATCCATATTAAAACGAAAACGAATAATATTTTTCAACCCTTTAATGAACGTTTTATATCCACTAAGTGCTGTTGCAATGATGTAAACAACAACAGCCCCGTTACCTATGTTCAAGCGCTCAAATAACAAAGCTAAAATAAAAAGAAAAATAGATGTACCAATGAAATAGAGAAGCGGATTTCGCCTTCTGGACGACTGTTCGTCGTCTTCTATATATGCTCCATCCGTCGCCAAAATCGCGCGTACTTTTGCTAGATCGACGTGCTCATTTATATACAATGTTCCACTCGTGTAGCTTAACGTCGCTCCTTCTCCATATGGAAGTGACTGAATTTGTTCTTCTAATGCTCGCGCACAATTTGCGCATGTCAACCCTTTCACTTGATACTCCTTCACTTCATTCCCTCCTAATGATCACGCGCATGACGAATCGTCTGCTCAAGAATGTGCAACACATGCTCATCGTCGTGCGAATAATATAATGTCGTTCCTTCCCTTCGGTACTTCACAAGACGTAAATTTTTTAAAAATCGAAGTTGGTGAGATACAGTTGATTGTAAAAGTGACAAGCGATTCGCAATTTCTGTTACTGAAAACTCACCCGATGAGAGTAAATGTAAAATGCGGATACGCGTTGGGTCGCTTAATGCTTTAAATGTTTGAGATACGATAAACAGCGTTTCTTCATCTAAAGGCTCATACCGTTGGTCCATCGAATTCCCCTCTTTCAATATATGAATATATGTTCATACAAGTTAATGAAATTGTATAATTTTTCATAAAAAAAGTCAACATTCTTTTAAGAACATTGACTAAGCAGCGCATACAGGTCATGCAATGTATCGATTTTCATCTGATGCAATTCGACAAAAATCCGCTTCCAAATCTCAAATAAACTTACAACATCTCCTAGTGCTGTGTGACGGTTCATAGGGGACAAACCGTAAAAAGAAAGGGCGTCATCAAGCGTTGGGAATGTGTCGTGATGGATACATTCCATTATTCTTCTCATTTCGATCGCTGTTTGTTGTAGAGATGTACGGTAATTTCGTGATAAAAATTCATTCAAAAATGCAATATCATGCTGAATATGATAACCAAGTAAAATACTACGATTCAAAAAAGGAAGAATGCGATGCATCTCTTGTTGTAGCGACGGGGCATCGGCCACATCTTCATTCGTCATACCAGTAAGTATAACAATTTGTTCTGGAATGCGTCGTTTCGGGCGAAAGTGAGAGCAATACAAATCTAACGCTTCCCCCCTTTTTGTTTTTAAAGCTGCCAATGAAAAAATTTCGTCTCCTCTTTGCGGAGAAAACCCTGTCGTCTCTGTATCTAACAAAGTAAATATAACGTCAGAAAGTGGGGTGTCGAGCGAATACGTATGCTTTCTTGCTTCCCGCATCGTTTTCCGAATCCATACCTCTTGTTGAAAAGCTGAACCGACCGCTGTCGCTTGATCACGTCGAAGTCCAAGCGATAACAGACGATTCATCCATTGAAACGAACGCTCCATCGCTTACACCCACTTTCTCGCAGCACGCTGCACCTTTTTGGCTACAGCCATCGCTTTCTTTAATTGTTTTTTCTCTTCCTTCGATAAATGTTGCATCAACAAATAATTTTTCTCTCCTTCAAGTGAACAGCGCAAACGAAAATATAAAAACGTCCGAAACGCCTCGTCTATACGTTCAAATAACTTTGTTGAACAACCGTTTTTAGCATACCAACACGCTAATCGCTCAAGGGTAGACATTGAATGAATAAATTGTTTCCGAACGGCAATCCACTTCAATATATGACTTAATTGAACATATCCTCCTTGCTTTATACCAATCATTCCACTTTGTGTTCCCCATCGTTCTACGTACACGCGACGAAAAGGGCCAATGGGCACGGGAGGCGTATGAATACTGTCAACGATGCGATGACGTAAAGAAACGGTCGTTGTCATTTTGTTATATAAAGCCTCTTTTAATTGGGTAACTAAAGATGGTTCCCCATAAATTGGACGCATATCAACTAACATGGACAAATAACGAATATCATCTATATGCTCGTTTTGTACATATTTTTGAATTTGCTCGTTCCAATCTTTCTTCTCTTTCAGCCATCTCTCATTCGTCGCCATCACATGTCCTGTGCAATACGGATAGCCAACTTCATTCAAAAAAAGAACACCAATGCGTGCATACTCGCGCATATATGCATAACAATCCTCTTTTTCGCTACTTAAACAAGAAAAAATGACTCCGTTGTCTTGATCTGACCAGACAGTCGCTTCCCTCCGTCCGCTACTTCCCATGACAAACCAGCAAAAAGAAGCTGGCTTTCTCCCTATTCCCATTCGATCAACTTCTCGCTCAGCCAGCAACAATGCTTGTTTCATTAATACATCATGGCATGTACTAAGCGCATCATATATTTCAAGCATGCGCTGAAAAGAGAGGGGAAAAGAAGAGAGAACGAAAGCAACTTCATCGTGAAGTTGCTTTAGTTCTTTCGTACTACTGCATTGTTCTACGCGAACGATAATCGTTTCCAAATGATTCATCACATCACCATCTTTATTAAGAACGAGTTAACATCGTTGTTTGTTGGTAGGTTGGATCTAAATGTTCCGGATACCCGTACGAACCATGTTCGCTAATATCAAGTCCCGAAATTTCTTGTTCAGGCGTCACACGCAAACCAATCGTCTTTTTCAAAGTGAACAAGATGATAAACGAAACAACTGCCACGTATACAGCCGCTCCTAAAACCCCTACCGTCTGAACAATGAGTTGATCAAATCCCCCACCATAAAACAATCCTGCTTTTCCAATTCCCGTTATTTCAACGAGGCGCGGCGATGCGAAAAAGCCAGTCGAAATCGTACCGACAATTCCGGCGATACCATGAACAGAGAATGCGTAAATCGGGTCGTCAATTCCTTTTCGTTCAAAATATACGGACGTCCAAAATGTAAATGATCCTGCTACTGCCCCGATCACAGCTGCCGCCCACGGTTCAACGAATGCACATGCAGCTGTGATGGCAACAAGTGCGGCTAATACACCGTTTACCATCGCCGGGATATCCGCCTTGCCAACGAGCCATTTGGCTGTCAAAATGGAGGCAATCGCCCCAGCCGCAGCAGCAATATTTGTCGTTAATGCAACATAGCCAAAAAATCCGTCTGCTGTCCCCATCGTACTTCCCGCGTTAAAGCCAAACCAACCGACCCATAAAACAAACCCACCGATAACGGTATATACTTGGTTATGTCCTGGAATGAAGTTAGGTGTACCGTCTTTGTTAAACTTACCGATGCGTGGACCTAATAACATCGTTGCGATTAATGCAGCAATTGCTCCTTGTAAGTGAACAACGGTAGAACCCGCAAAGTCTTGCATCCCCATTTCACCGAGCCATCCACCACCCCATACCCAATGGCCGATAACAGGATAAATGGCAACAGTAAAAATGGCTCCGAAAATAAAGTAAACAGATAGTTTCGCTCGCTCGGCGAATCCTCCCCATGCAATTGCTAAAGAGACACCAACAAAAGCGAGTTGAAATAAAAATTTCAGTTCAAGTGGCACATTCGCCCACGAAAGAGAAGAAAACGTCTCTTTTCCTTCCTTCAAAAACCACCCTTCCGTTCCAATCAACCCATTTCCTTTCCCGAATGTAATCGCAAAACCTGCCGCCCAAAATGCAAGCGAAGCGATCGCAAAACTTAATATTTGCTTTCCAGCGACATGACCAGCGTTTTTCATTCGCGTCGATCCCGCTTCTAACAAAGCAAATCCGACTTGCATTCCAATAACTAAAATCGCCCCTAACATCACCCAAAGTGAATCAATTGCCAAACTCAACTGTACCTCATTCATTCTCATCTCTCCTTCATGTCATTTTTTATAACATTTATGGTTATAATATATTACATAAACAAAAAGAAATGCAACAGTTTTTTGAAAATTTTTTATTATAATGTTACTTTTCATCACATAAAAAGAGAGTGCCTCGTTGGAGACACTCTTTTACACTTAAATAAGAAACATCGCTACAATTGTCGTTGCAATTAAACCTGTAATAACCGGCACAACATTTCGTCTTGCTAATTCGAATGGACTGACACCACAAATGGCTGCTGCTGGAATGAGCGCCCAAGGGACTAGCGTTCCACCCCCAACCCAAATGGCCGCAATTTGACCAAGTGCTGTTAGAGTGGCAACTCCTGTACCGATCGCTATTGCAAATAAATTCGCAATGGAGCCGACAAGGGAAATACCCGAAAATCCAGATCCATCCAATCCGGTAATAGCTCCTACCCCTACTAACGTAACTGCTCCTACTTCTTTGCTTAACGGAACAACTGTCGATAAGGCAACACCTAAATCATTGACAATACCGTGCGATTGTTTTGGTAAAAAATCCCCCACGATCGTTTGAAATCCTGAATCCCCTAAATAAAAGAAAGCGGCAATTGGAATAACTGGACCGAACACTTTAAAACCAAATTGAAATCCTTGAATCAATAAGTCTGTAATTTGTTCTAAACTCTTCTTCTTATATGCTGTAACTGAAAGAAGAGATAAAATAAAAATTGCTGTTCCTCCAATTAATGCAGTTGCATCTCCCCCTTGCAATTGAAAATAATACATCGCGACAACGTCCAATCCGAACAGCATAGGAATGAGAAACGCGAATGCGACTTTCATCCGCTTCGTTAATAGATGGGATTGCACTTCATTTTCTTGAATGGCGACTACTTTACCTTGTTGAATGTTTCCTCTTTTCATGTCGCGGCGCAATAAGAAAAATGCCGTTGTTACTGTGACGATTCCCATAATGAAGACGAGCGGGACACTTGCTGAAATAACTTCAGACACCGGAATACCTGCTGCATCCGCCGTTAGTTTCGGTGCCCCTTGAATAACGAAATCACCTGATAGTGCAATACCGTGGCCAAACAAATTCATCGCCATTGCCACCCCTAGTGCCGGGAGGCCTACACGCACAGCAACCGGCAACAATACCGCTCCGAGTAGCGCCACTGCAGGCGACGGCCAAAAAAACCAAGAAATTATCATCATTAATATTCCAATCGTCCAATAAGCTAACGAAGGTGTACGAATCAATTTCGCAAACGGCGCAATCATTACTTCATTTACCCCTGTGCTTGTAAGAAGTTTACTCATCGATACGATAATAGATATAACAAGAATAGTCGGAAGAAGTTCAGTTATGGCATAAATAAAACTTTTAAAAATGGTGCTAATAGAAAGCGGCAACGATCCTGTTGCTATAACCGCTAACAAAAAGATACCCACCATACAAACTAATGATGTATCTTTACGCCAAACCATCAATGCGATAATCATACAAATAAACGAGACGTAAATCCAATGTAACGCTGTTAGCTCTACACCCATCGTTCTCTTCCCCTTTTCATAAACTGTAATACAGCATATGAAAAAGGGGAGAATGTGTGTGCGAACGCCTATCTGCTTTTACGCCCAATTAGGAAATAAAGCTGTTCAGCAAGATTTGGTTTATCGATAAATGGGTTGCGATTTCCTTGAATTCGAAAAATCGCCGCATTTCGATGTCTTTCATACATTGTAACAGGAAAGCGTTTATGCCATTGGACAAGAAGAGGAATGTTGATTTGATCGACAAACGGATGTTTGATTGCACGCGGATAACGAACGAGAAAGTACATCATTGCCCGAGCTACCGCTCCTTTCCCGTGTTCCGGTTCAAAATGTTCCTCATGTGCGACGCCGCAATCATTTTGAACGACTTCATCAGGAGACTCTGGTTCATAAAACGGAAAATCGGCATACGGAAAATTCGAGCGAATCGAATTACAACGCGGTTCACAAACAAATAAGTGATGCAAGTCTCCTTTCATCGGCTCCTTGGCCCCAAACCACGATTGCGGAACAACATGTTCTGCATTAAATTTAAATTGTTTATCAACCATTTTTATCTTTTGCTCTAGATCAAGTTCACCTTTTTTTGCTTTTTTCACAAGTTGAATAAATTGCTCATATCGCTTTTGGATTGTCTCATAATCTTGTAAAATCACCGCACGTGGGTCTTTCTTTTTTCCTGAATAAATGCTTTTTACTGTTCCATCTGGTTGTAAATCGACCCACGTGTACAAATAATAATCTTTACTCAAAAAATATGGAATGCGGCGTATGTGCGTCCGCTTCGTTAAGTCATGATATGCTTGAAATAACAACTTTCCGTCCATTCGGTCATCTATATGCTCGTAATATCGTTCCATAATGCGTGTCTCTTCATTTTCGTTATAATATAACGCGTTTTGTTGCTGAATCTTTTGTTGATTTTCAATTAGTTCTTGGAAAATCTCTTTTTGTGTTTCTTCCCACCGCTTCAACTGCTCCGCGTGTTGAAGGATAACATCTTCCAACGCTCTTCTCTCCAATCATTTTTTACTATAATATATTCATCTATTGTTCATCACGACGCGGCCATATTCCCTCTTCTTTATACATCTATTATAATCAATGTTAAAAATGAAAAATAGAATGTTGGTGGGGAAAGAAAATGAGAAAACGATATGAAAATTTAGATGGGGTTACTACAACGAAGTCATTTGCTGATTTGCGGCGTTGGTATGCGGAAAGGAGACAAAAAAAGAAAGATTGGTCATATACTTTGCCGCGCGAACATATTGATCTTTCGCGGCTACATGCGAATCGGGATCAAACATTACTCACATGGATAGGGCACGCTACGTTTATTATTCAAGTAAACGGACTAACGATTGTTACAGATCCCGTATGGGCAAAACGATTAGGAACCATTCGTAGGCTAACGGATCCAGCTGTTTCGATTGACGACGTACCTCCTGTCGATATCGTACTTATTTCTCATAGCCACTATGATCATTTGCATTTTTCCAGTATAAAAAAATTGAAGGGAACTCCACTTATTCTTGTACCGAGCGGATTACGCTCATCGTTTCTCAAAAGAGGAATAGAGCGTGTCGTACAATGTGATTGGTGGGAAACCGTTGTGGAGCGGGATGTTTCATTTACGTTTGTCCCAGCACAACATTGGTCGAAACGAACACTATTTGATACAAATGCATCCCATTGGGGAGGATGGGTGATTGAAACAGAAGGAAAACCAACGTTTTACTTTGCCGGGGATAGTGGATATTTTCGTGGGTTTCGTGACATTGGAGCTCGTTTTCATATTGATTATGCTTTGTTGCCGATCGGTGCGTATGAGCCCGAGTGGTTTATGGCACCCCAACATGTAACGCCTGAAGAAGCGGTACAAGCATTTATCGATTGCCGCGCCAAAACATTTATTCCGATGCATTACGGCACATTTCCGCTTGCTGATGACACGCCGAAAGAAGCGCTAGATCGCCTTTATGCCGAATGGAAGCGTCGTCATCTCCCGAACGAACAGCTACGCGTACTAAAATTAGGAGAAATTATTTATTGTCAAACCGCCACGTGAATGGGTGGCGGTTTAAACAAATATGTTCACTTATATACATACATCTTCTGTTAATCCATTTTGCAGGACGTACATGCGGTAATATAACCCTCGTTTCGCAAGTAGTTGTTGATGTGTTCCACGCTCGATAATCTCCCCTTGATGCAAAACGAGAATTTGATCGGCATCTTGAATGGTCGATAAACGATGAGCAATCGCGATCGTTGTCCGTCCTTTTCTCATTTTTTCCAGCGCTTCTTGAATCGCTTCTTCCGTTTCTGTATCAATATTTGCGGTCGCTTCATCAAGCACCAATATTTTCGGATTCATCGCAATCGTGCGGGCAAAGGCAATGAGCTGACGTTGACCGCTCGAAAACGTCGTTCCTCTCTCTGTTACAGGATGATCATATCCTTTTGGTAGCTTTTCAATAAACGCATGCGCCTGAACAAATTTCGCCGCTCGTTCAATATCGCTCTCCGTTAAACTTTGGTTATAAAGCCGAATATTATCTCGCACCGTTCCATAAAACAAAAACGGATCTTGAAGCACAAGGCCGATATTTTTTCGTAATTCCTTTTTTGGATAAGCTTTAATCGACTTGCCGTCAATCAAAATATCTCCACGTTCAAACTCATAAAAGCGCATAAGCAGTTGAATAATTGAGCTTTTTCCACTTCCGGTATGACCGACGAGCGCAACTGTCTCTCCTGGTCGAGCGACAAACGAAATGTTTTTTAGCACATCGCGTTTTCCATCATAACTAAACGATACGTTGCGAAATTCGATCGTTCCGCGCTCAATGATAAGCGGCTGCTCGCCTTGTTTCGGTTCTTCTTCTTGTTCATCTAACAGTTGAAACACGCGAGAAGAAGCAACGAGGGCCTGTTGAAACATGGATAAGCGCATCATCATTTGATTAATCGGCTCAAAAAAGCGCTCTAAATAGTTGACGAAGGCGTATAACACGCCGATTTCAACCGGACTTTGAAACGAAGAAATACCAAAGTAACTTAAAACAACAATGAGTGAAAAAACATAAACAACGTCTGTTGCCGGGCGTAACAGTAAACTGTCTAATTTAATGTTTTTCATCGCTGCCATATAATGCTTTTCGTTAACCTCTCCAAATTGCTCCCGCATTCGCTTTTGTTGTCGGAACGTTTGAATGATGGACATCCCTTGCAATGATTCATTTAACTTCGCATTCAGCTGGCTTAACCGCTCGCGCAAATCACTATAAAATACGGAGCTATATTTACGATACGTGCGAATAATAAAATAAATAATCGGTAAAATGACTAAACAAAAAGCGGCCAAACGGACATCGAGCAAAAACATCGCAACAAATACTCCAACTAAGAAAAATGCGCTTTGAATAAACGTAACGAGCACTTCAACAAACATTTCTTTAATCGCTTCCGTATCATTGGTCACTCGCGATACGATGCTTCCTGCTGGCGTGCGATCGAAGTAGCGCATACCTAACGATTGTACTTTCGCAAACACATCAATGCGCAACTGTTGGATAATTTTTAATGCAATTTCTTGAAATTTTAATAATTGAAAGTAAGAAAGAACTACTTTTCCAATATGAATCGCTACGTAAGCTGATGCTAACCCAATCATAGCTTGAAGTGGAAAAGTCATATGTGTTAAATAGTTATCAATAAAAATTTTCACGATGATCGGCCCAAGCACTTCCCCTGCAGTCGTTAACGCTAAAAGAAAAAAAGCAAACAATAGCGATTTTCGATGCGGTTTTGCATAGCTCATCAATCGCATAAACACTTGCCGCTCGTTCATTGTATCCCTCCACGCTCCACAAGTTGTTCAATTTGTTGGCGAACATACATATCGCGATACCATCCGTCTTGTGCAACGAGCTCATCATGTGTGCCGCGCTGAACAATTTTTCCGTCTTCAAGCACAATAATGAGATGTGCGTGCTGAATGGCACTTAATCGATGGGTTGCAATCATCGTCGTCTTCCCTGCTCGATTTTCTTTCAACGATCGCAAAATGCGCTCTTCCGTTTGCGCGTCGACAGCCGATAGCGAATCATCTAAAATAAGCACTTCTGGATCAAGCAATAGCGCACGCGCGATGGATAACCGTTGCTTTTGTCCCCCCGATAAAGACACGCCTCTCTCCCCAACAACTGTTTCGTATCCTTCAGGAAACTGTAAAATATCATCATGCACTTGGGCAAGTTTAGCAACATGTTCCACTTCTTCTTCGCTCGCATCCGGTCGCGCAAATGCAATATTGTCGCGAATAGACGTCGAAAAAAGAAAATGGTCTTGTGGCACATAACCAATTGCCTCACGCAATCGTTCTAATCGATATTGTGTAATCGAATGCTCACCAAAATAAACGTCTCCATCCATTCCAACAAACTCGCGCAATAACACTTTCAAAAGTGTCGTCTTTCCTGCCCCTGTCTTTCCAACAATACCTAACGTTTCACCTTTTCTCAACGTAAATTGAATGTGTTGTAACGTTGGCTCTGTTTCATTCGGATATGTAAAGGAGCGAATATCGTAAGTGATATCGCCTGTCGGTACTTTATCAAGCACCCCTTCATCTTCTTGTATATCTGGTTTTTCTTTTAATAACGATGACACACGATCATACGAAGCCCGACCGCGCTCAACGATGTTGAATAGCCAACCGAAAGCCAACATTGGCCAAATAAGGAGACCTAAATACATCGTAAACGAAATGAGCTGTCCGATTGTCAATTCTCCTTGCACAACAAAACGGGCACCAAAAACAATGGCTAAAAAAAACGACACGCCGACAATGAGCGAAATCGTTGGATCAAATAATGAATCAACGCGAGCAACGGCCATATTTTTTTGTACAACATCATCGGACTGTGCTCGAAACGACTCAATTTCTTCTTTCTCTTGACCGAACGTTTTAATCACTTTAATCCCTGCAATACTTTCTTGCACTTTATCGTTTAAGGAAGAAAACGCTTCTTGTGCATGATGAAACCGTTGATGAAGTAGCGAACCGTAGTATTTTGTTAAATAAGCCATAAGCGGCATCGGCAATAAACAAATCAACGTCAATTTCCAACTAATTGTAAAAGCCATCGTCGCAATGACAAAGCCCCCGATGCATAACGAATCGACAAGTGTTAAAACACCGACGCCCGCCGTTTGCTGAATAGCTTGCAAGTCGTTTGTTGCGTGTGCCATTAAATCACCGATGCGGCGATTTTGATAAAATGACGGAGACATCGTTGTAAAATGTCCGTATAGCCGGTCGCGCAACAATCGAGCAAGCTTTGCCGCCGATCCAAAAATCATCGTTCGCCAAACATAACGACAGCCGTACATACAAATAGCCACACCTGCAAGCACACTTAACCATATCGCAAGTTTTTCTGCCGTCAGTTCCCCTTGTTTTACCGCGTCGACAACATGCCCAATCACTTTCGGCGGTACGAGCTCAAGCAACGAAACGATTGCGAGCAGTATAATACCGATGACATACGCCTTTTTTTCCTGCTTAAAAAACCACATTAAGTCGAAAAACACTTTCATTCCTATCCCTACTTTCTTGCACACCCATTGTCGTTTCGATTTATTTTATCAAATATTCCAAAAATAAGAAAGCTTTTTGCTATGTCAATATATAAACGTTGTTTTTCTCCTCGCATACTTTTACATATGCAGGTCAATCTAAAAAAGACCAACACAAACGAGAAAGGTGGTTGTCACCATGGATTTGCAAACAGGAAAATTATACTGGCCAACGACATTTCCTGATGCTCCTTCATATCCACCGCTTGACGAGGATATACAATGCGACGTACTTATCGTAGGAGCAGGAGGATCGGGGGCTTTGTGTGCTTATTATTTATGCGAAACAGGTTTGGACGTTGTCGTCGTCGATAAACGAAAAGCAGGATACGGAAGTACGATAACGAATACCGCCCTTATTCAATGTCTCGGTGATAAAATGTTTTTTGAGCTCGTCAACAGCTTTGGCGAAACGTATGCTGCCCGTCATTTAACACTTTGCCGACAAGCGATCGATGAACTGGAGCGAGCCGCTAATCAATTACATATCGACGTACAATTTCAAAGAAGAGATAGCTTGTATTATGCGAGTGTTGCTGAAGATGTAGCGAAGCTTAAAAAAGAATACGAAGCATTAAAAAAGCAAAGTTACCCTGTCGTTTGGTTAGACAGAAAGCAAATTCGTAGCCATTACCCATTCGAAAAACATGCCGCGCTATATACAATGGGGGATGGAGAATTAAATCCGTACAAATTGACGATTGGTTTATTAGAATATGCGAAACAACGCGGCGTGCGAATTTTTGAAGAAACAGAGATCAACGGCAAAAAGCTTGAACAGCATATGGCGACATGCTATACGAAAAACGGATATTCCATTCAAGCTCGAAAAGTCATTTTTGCCGCAGGCTACGAAACGTTAGAAGTGAAACAAGAAAAAAAGGCGCTGCTCGTTAGTTCATATGCCGTTGTTACGAATCGAGTTGAAGATTTTTCAAGTTGGTATAAACGAACGCTCATTTGGGAAACCGCTCGCCCGTATGTATATATGCGCACAACAGCTGATGACCGCGTTATTATCGGCGGACTAGATGAAAATACTGCTTATGCCGATGACCGTGACGCAAAGCTTACACATAAAAAAGAACGACTCATCGAGGAATTTCATCGACTCTTTCCCGATATTCATGTCGTTCCAGAATTTTATTTAGCTGCCTTTTACGGTGGGACACACGATGGTCTCCCGATGATCGGCGTATACGACTCGTTTCCAAACTGCTATTTTGTTTATGCTTATGGGGATAACGGAACGGTGTATAGCACGGTACTTGCTCAAATTTTACGTGATGTCATAACAGAAAAACAAAATGACGACTTTGATTTATATATGCAAACGAGGCCGAAACTCCCACAAGCGTAAGTGGGAGTTTTATGTCGTAATCGCCCATACGAATGCTTTTTTTCGTTTTTTGTTTAGCGCCACTTCTTCTTGAATTGTCTTTAAAGGTCGTAAAACCGGCTCGGTCGGTTGATTTTCAACGACTTGCTCAACCATTTCTTCAACAGAGACAGTTGCTTGTATTGGAGAAAGATCAGTTTGTTCGACATGTTGCCATACATGTAGTACATCTGACGCCACGCGCTCCCAACGGTAAAGCGACGTTGCTAGCTTGCGTCCGTTTTCCCCCATTTTTTTCATAAGTGTTCGATTAGATAAAACGTGCGTCACTTTTTCAACAAAGTCTTGAGGGTCTTCCGGTTTCTCAACAACGATACCGTTTTCATTCGGGACAATAACTTCTGCATTGCCGCCACGAGCCGTTGTAACGATCGGAAGCCCTGCAGCCATCGCTTCGTAGTGAACACGAGCGAGCGGCTCTTGCCACTGAGATGTACAAACGAACAAATCAGCTGCGGCAAACCAGTTTTGAATTTCGTTTGGTGGTACGAATCCTGTCGCTACAACAGGGACTGGCAATCTTTTAGCTAACGAGCGAACGTAAGCAATATAATCGGTTGTTCCTTCTTCACTAAACCATTTGCTTCCGACAATGACGAGCGCTAAGTCGTTAAATCGTTTCGCAAGCTCCGGCAGCGCTTGAATCAGTTTGTCGACCCCTTTATTTGGCGATAAACGTCCCGCATATAAAATGACCGTTTTTTGATCGATTCCGTGCGTTTGGCGTAGTTGTTTCCGAATGGATGCCATATTTGGATGGTTCCCCGGCAAAAACCGCTCGGAGTCAACGCCAGAGTAAATCGTCCGCAATTTTTCTTCCGCTTCTGGATATAGTTCACGAATGACTTGACCAATATAGTTGCTAATTGTCACAATAGCCGACACTTGACGGACAACTTCTTCTCCTTCTTCCCGATTGATTTTCGCTAATTGAAACATATCGTTATGCATGCTAAGTGTTATTTTGGCATGAGGGGCAACTTGACGGATCGGTAAGACAAGGCGTGGACGATTAAAAATATGAATGAGGTCAAACGTATGATCTCTCACATATTGAACGACATGGTCGCAATACGTATCAAATACGCCTCCCGGAATACGAACATAATGAACGCCGTCAATCGTCTCTTCATTTGGCAACGTTTCGTGTTGTACACCTAGCACAGTAATGCGGTGTGCGTGACGAAGATGAGGAAGAATGCCTGCAATATACGTTTGAATCGCACCACCAAGTACGGGAGGAACAGGTAGTTTTTCTGTACAAATCATTAAAACGTTCATATATTTCTATTCTCCTTCCAGTCGTTTTCAATTTCTGCAAGCACTGGCCATTTTGTTTCATCTGTAGCAACAAGTATGTCAATAAGTTGCGTTGTTTGCTCCGTTAGAAATAATTCTGGGTCATATACTACTTCTTTTATATTTTTGTAAAATTCATTCGGAAGTGACAAATCGATCATCAATACATCATATAATGAAGCGTCAATTGGATTTGCTTCGTGGTATGCTCGAATCATTTCACGCACCCAATGAACGTCCCAACGATATAAATCAGCCATCGTACCAGAGATGAGTTTTCGTAAGTCGCGAATCGGTAAATCAAATGCCACACCATCTAAATCAATAATCCACATGCCATTTGCACCCATTTGACCGTTCGACCACCCGTAATCTTGATGCACGAGCCCCCATTCGCTATGTCCGCGCTCAACGAGTTCGTTGTATGGCGATTGTTGAAGTCTTATAAAACTGTCACGCGCTTGAGCTTGAAAGCGATCGACAACTTGCAACAGCTTAGTGCTTGCTGGCATTTCTTTATACACGTTAGCTAATTGACGAAACCAATCCATTTTCATGATTGTTTTTTCGTACGTCTTCGGCCATTTATACAACCGCGAGGCGACTTCTGCACCTTTCGGGGGAACGTACCCTTTGCTTAAACGGTGAAATTCACCAAGTGCATAACAAAGCTGCTTCGCTCCTTCTAAATCTTTTGCTACTGGGAATAGCGGCTCAATCCATTCCGCTACAAACCATAGTTTTCCACCCATCTCCACATAATCCATTCCTTCTTTCGTTTGTACGATCGGTGGAACGTTTGCTTTTTGTACATCGACTAAATAACGTTGTGCACCGAGGCTAAACAAACTTCGGGTTGGACGACGGTGAAGCAATTTTAAACTTTTTGGACCTTTGTTCGTTTCTAACTTCCAAATAGCTCCCCCTTTATCCGGTTTCGTCGTCACGACTTGCCTACTTTGAACAGATAAGTCATAATAACGCAACACATCTTCTGCCATCTGTTCAATATAGTCTGGCACGAAAAACTCAGGCATCGTTTCATCTACGATCCACGGTTCAATGAACATATAACCCCTCCTATTTGACATCATCCTACTATCCCAACATATGCACTAAAACATTTTTCGTATAGACGTATCCATTACGCCCAACAAAAAACCGCCTCTTTTCATTGAGAGACGGTTTCACTAAGCAATTGTTCAATATGTTGTTCTAGTTCTAACGGCTTTGTCGTTGGTGCGAACCGAGCAACCACTTGACCTTTCCGATCAACTAAAAACTTTGTGAAATTCCATTTCACCGCTTTCGTTCCTAAAACCCCTGGCGCTTGTTCGGCTAAGTAAACGAAGAGTGGATGGGCATTCGAACCGTTTACGTCCACTTTCGCGAACATCGGAAACGTTACACCGTAATTCAACTGACAAAATTGTGAAATTTCTTCTTCAGATCCCGGCTCTTGATTTCCGAACTGATTACACGGGAAACCGAGCACAACAAAACCACGATCTTTATATTTATCATACAGTTGTTGCAATTGTTCATATTGCGGCGTCAATCCACATTTACTCGCCGTATTAACGATCAATAATACGTTTCCTTTATACTGTGCTAGCGATTGATCTTCACCACGGATCGTGCGCACATGAAAATCGTAAACACTCATTTGCCTCTCCTCCTTTTTATCGCTATTGTAGCACACATATCGTTTTTTCTACACAAACAATGCTTCCATTCAGACAAAATAAAACATATTCGCTATAATGGTGAAAAAATAGAAAAAAAGAAGGTGATTTTCATTGAAAATGCGAGTCAGTGCGGTTCAATATCATTTACACACCATTCGATCATTTGAACAATTCGCGAAACAAGTTGAACATTATGTCAAAACAGCACAAGAATTCGGGGCTGAATTTGTCCTATTCCCCGAATTTATCACGACACAGCTCATGTCCATTGGCGATGAAACAAAAGAAGCGTTAACGATTGACGAGCTTCCAACGTTTACAGAAGCGTATCGCTCGCTATTTACTACGCTCGCAAAACAGACGAATATGCATATTGTTGGTGGGACGCATGTCATAAAAAAGGGAGATCGGCTATATAATGTCGCTCATTTATTTTATCCTGACGGAACGATTGCCGAGCAGGCAAAATTGCATATTACCCCGACGGAAGCAAACGAATGGAATATGCATGGTGGTGATGCGTTACACGTCTTTCAAACTGCGAAAGGAACGATTGCTATTTTAACATGTTATGACATTGAGTTTCCTGAAATTGTTCGTATGGCGCGGGCAAAAGGAGCTGACGTCATTTTTTGTCCGTCGTGCACTGATGACCGTCACGGGTTTCACCGCGTGCGCTACACATGTCATGCCCGCGCGATTGAAAATCAAGTATACGTCGTCACGACAGGAACAGTCGGTTCTTTGCCGACAGTTGATTTTATGCGAGCAAACTTCGGGCAGGCAGCCATCATTACACCGAACGATATTCCGTTCCCACCACGCGGCATTTTAGCCGAAGGAGAAATAAATGATGATATGATCATTACGGCTGATCTTGATTTACAACTTCTTTACGACGTTCGCGAGCGCGGATCGGTAACAACATGGCGAGATCGACGTATAGATTTATATACAGATTGGACATAAGGAGGGAGAATAGTGTATAAAAAGCGACTTTACGTCTTTCATGGCGATCGTCCTATTCCTGCCATCATTCGTAACTATGAAGAGAAAGATATGGATGCGTTATTCCGCATTCAACAAGAAAGTTTCCCTCCTCCTTTCCCATCTGAACTATGGTGGAATAAAGAACAGCTTATGAATCATATCACACTTTTCCCAGAAGGGGCGTTATGTGTCGAAGTGGATGGAGAAGTCGTCGGATCGATGACCGGTTTAATCGTCAACTTTCACCAAAACGATGTTGATCATACGTGGGAAGAAATAACGGATAACGGATATATTCGCAACCATAACCGAAACGGCAATACGTTATACGTCGTCGATATCGGTGTGCGCCCATCATATCGCAAACTCGGTTTGGGAAAATGGCTTATGCAGTCGATGTATGAAGTTGTCGTTCATCAAAAACTCGAACGGTTATTAGGTGGCAGTCGCATGCCAGCATATTATCAATATGCAAATGAAATGACGGCCGAGCAATATGTAGATGCGGTTATGAAAGGGGTACTAAAAGACCCTGTCATTACATTTTTACTTCGTTGCGGTCGCACACCTGTGAAGGTCGTCGCCAATTATTTAGAAGATGCCCAGTCATGCAACTACGCCTTGCTCATGGAATGGCGCAATCCGTTTTTGTAACCGCCCGTCCACACCTTTCTCTCTCTCATTCATATGATAAAGGAGAGAGGAGGAAAAGAAATGAAAAAATGTTGCTGTGCACCGATGCGGCATAAACCAATACCGCCAGAGCGCGATAAATGTCCATGTTGTGTCGAAGGGATGAAAAACGTATTAGAACAGCTAAACGGAAAAGAAGTCGATATCGCAACACTCGATCAAACAGGACCAGGGCAAGGAAATAATAATTTTACAGTCGGGACAATCGAACATGACTTCATTGTCATCGGCACAATTCCTGGTACAGGACAAAGTGGGCGCTCAGCCGCATTTCCAATTTGTAACGTCGTTGGGGTAAGAGGAGATGTATTAGCCAATGTTACCCTTCCTGCCATTGATGACACATGCGACTGTTGTGAACGTTCCATCACAAGCTTTTTGCAACGGATTCAAGGGCAAAAAGTCGATGTTGATACATTAGCTACGGGTCAGTTTAACAATATGCAAAACGTTACAATCGATACGGTTGGCAAAGGAACGGTCCGTCTAAAAACAGCGAATGAAACATGGATTGTGAACAGTTGTTTTATTTCGGGTATATTTGGCTTTACGCTATAAGAGAGCGTCGCTTCACGCGTCGCTCTCTTTTTTACAGTAGTGGACAGCTCGGAATGGAAAGATGGGTAGGACATACGTCTACTTGTTGTTCAATACGTGGTGTGCACGTTATTCCGTCAATTTCAACTTTCACACGTCCGAGCGATTGAATATGTTGACAAAGCTGAACAGAAATGAGCACTTGCGGACACGTTGTTGAAAGAAGCGCGACTTTGCAGTCAGCCGTAATTGTTTCACAAACGATGTCCGTCTCCGGTGGGGCACATAATAACACGTCTTCGATCGTTGCTAATGAAATCGGTTTTGTCTTCCATACCGTCCCATCTTTCCGCGTACATTGTAATATGACAAATGTTTCGACAAGAACATATATTTTTTGCAATTCGACTCGTTTTCCATTCGGCAACGTGACATGCACCGTCTGACGTTCATCAAGTATGCGACAAACGATTTGTTCTGGTGTAATCGGCTGTCCGCACGCATCAGTCAATATGCAACGAATATGTTCACAATCGCCAAGACGATCGAGCTGTTGATGGAGTTGGATACATACGCGTCCGATGCACGTTCCGTTTCCTTCACATTCAACATGCACGTCACGCAAATGGGACACCGTTACTGAACGCGACTCCCCTTCTTGTAATGAAAATGCGAGCTCCCCATTTATAAAGACGTTCATTTGTCCTCCGCACCCTTGTTCATATACGACCGTCACCGTGCCAAACGCATGAACAGTTTTTTCTGCACACCATAGCATCGTTTTTTTCCCGCACGGTGCACAGATGTTAACACAAATATCGTGTTCTACAATGGTATGTGGCAACGTTTCTCTTTTCGTTAATTTAGTTGAACGCGCTATCCAATCAAACACTTTTTCGACATGAATACAATGTTTTTCCATCCACCTCTCCCCTTTTCATTCGATATATCATACTATGTGTGTATGTATATTTGTGCATAGGCACACAGCGAAAAAATGTTCAAAAATTAGGTATAAAATGAGGGACAGCGTCCTATACACTTCTTCATTTTTTGCATTGTATATAAGGGAAGATGATTCTTCAATAAAAACAAAAAGGAGCGGATACAATGAGTTGTGGTGGATGTTGTCCAGATCGTCCAATCGTAACAGATGAAGTTTGTCAAAATTGGGAATTTTCTTGCGATGATACGGATCGAACAATTTGGGAAGCTGATGGAGACGTCATTAAACCGTTTGGAACAGTAACCGTATTAGTTGAAAATAGTTGCGATGGGGTAGAAGTACGTGTTAACGATACACTAATCGCTACATTAACAGAAGGGCAGTCATTTTCAAAAACGTTTAACAATTTACGAAAAGTATCCATTCGTTGTCTCGGTGGATCTGGCGGTTCCATTTGCTGTGGAAAATTATGTATGACGGTACATTATAAAAAATGTTAACAAGCAGAGGTGTTCCATTATTTGGAACACCTCATTAATGAATATACGTTTTCTGTACAGGTTTCTCATCTGTTGCAAGCAGTCGTTCAAGAAATTCGGTTCGTTCACGCAGTTGGGCTACTTCTTTTTCTATTTCTTCCATTCGTCGTTCCACTTTCGTTACGCGCGCTTCGAGGTTCCACGTCTGTTTTTCAAGGGCGATCATATAGTTCCATATCAGCATAAATTGTTCATCAGACAGCTCATGGGGCGCCTCAAACTGAATAATCATTCGTTTGCCGCAAACTTTTTCAACTGCTTGTTCAATGTAGGATGCATACAATGCTTTCAGCCAATTTTTTTGTAACGGGTTTGTACAATGGACAATTACTTTATCGTCTTCTACCGTCGCTGTCGTTCCTTCAATCCATGTTTGAAAAGCAAGCGAGGACAGCGTGCGAGATAACATATGTTTAACTTCTGACCACATCATTCTCCCCCCTTTCGTACATGAAATTAAACGAAAATGAAAAAATTCCTGCTTATTTTTTTCGAAACGCCCACCATTGTTTTGTTATTTCATAAGAAATGCGATCATACAATTCGTCCGTTGTCTCTGCTTTAACGATTTCACCATCGAGTAAAATAAACGGACAATGTTTACATGTTTTACATTTGCCGACACAATCTTTCCTTTTGATTTTTACATGTTTGAACGTGTTTTTTAAAAACGTATATAACGTTTTTGTTGCGAATTTATTTTTCTTGCAAAAATGCACTTTTTTCATTTTGCCACACTCCAAGTATGATAACTATAATCATTTTCACTTCTATCATACTTGGAATGGTTCATTCCTTCAATCATTTTTACATCGCATATCGTTGGAGCTGCTCAAGCGAACGAATCATGTACGGAATCATATGTAATAAATCATCGATATGGCTTTCGTTAATCGTACGCCCGAAATCAATCATCACTTGATGAGTGTACCTTTCCTCTGTTGGATATGTGTACGTCAGCGTTTGTATAACCGTACGGTGTTCCCCCCAAATGTGCTTTAGCGTTTGTTCAATTTGTATGCAATCGACGTTTATAGCTGAAAAGGAAAACGAAACCGTCACGGTACAACCAGCTCGCGCGACATCTTCATATAGCAACTCGTTCGCAATATGTTGAAGCGTCATTTGAAGCGAAACGGTACACGTCACTTGATGAACATGGCGCAATTGAAAAGAAAGGGCATATGCGCGCGTAAATTTCGCTAAGTCAACGATGTCTGAGCGATCAATGATCGCAATGAGTTCATCATTTGTATCTAAATCGTAAACGGCTCCTTCAACAACTGTTTTTAAATTATCAAAAATCGTCGGGTCAAACATATGATCATCCTCTCGAACGTTTACATATTTTCGAACGAACTGTACGCTTTTCGACTTCTGGCACATCAACTTCATAGCCAATTCCGGACTCATGTCGAACGAAAATTCGCCCATCACGGACAGTCACTTCGGGGGTAATGAAATCACGGTCCCAATAATTTGCCGACGCAGCTGTATCGCTTGGTAAAGAAAAGTGCGGAAGTGTCGCTAAAGCGATGCTGTGCGCTCGGCCGACCCCTCCCTCTAACATCCCTCCGCACCATACAGGAAGATCGTGTTGCTGACATAAGTCATGAATGCGTTTTGCTTCCGTTAATCCACCTACTCGACCAATTTTTATGTTAATGACGCGACAACTTTTTAGCTCAATCGCCCTTTTTGCATCTTCATATGAACAAATGCTTTCATCTAAACAAATCGGCGTTTTTAGCTTCGCTTGTAATTTCGCATGGTCAACAATATCGTCCACAGCAAGCGGCTGTTCAATCATAAGCAATTCATAATCATCAAGCGCTTGCAGACGGTCGATGTCGCGTAACGAATAAGCAGAGTTTGCATCAACCATAAGCGGTATATCGGGAAAGTGATGCCGAACAGCACGAACGACATCTACATCCCACCCTGGCTTAATTTTTATTTTTACACGTCTATATCCTTCTATAAGCGCCTGCTCCATCCGTTTTAATAAATCCGTTATCGGTTGAATACCAATGCTTACGCCAACGTCTACTTCCTTTTTTTCACCCCCTAACGCTACATGTAACGGAATATGACGTCGCTTCGCAAACAAGTCCCATACGGCTCCTTCAAGTGCAGCTTTCGCCATATAATTGCGACGAACGATCGAAAATCGCTCACGCAATTCATCTGGATGATGAACAGGTGCTTGGAAAAGGAGCGGAATTAAAAAAGCTTCAAGCATATGCCACATCGTTTCAATCGTTTCTTCCGTATACCAAGGTGCAGCAAACGCAACACCTTCTCCCCATCCACGCACACCATGTTCATCCATCACTTCAACTAATAAAACGGGGCGCTTTTTCATCGTTCCAAAGCTTGTTGTAAACGGTGATTTCAATTCGATTTCTAAGTATCGTAAAATGACTGTATTTATTTGCACATATATCCCTCCAAACATCATTATACAACAAATAAAAAAGCCGACCGCATAACGATCAGCTTTTTTACTTTTAATTTGTTTTTCGTTTTCGACTTGCAATATCAATCCAAACAGCTAAAATTAAAATGCTTCCTTTTACAATATATTGCCAAAATGTTTCCATGCCTAGTAGCGACATCCCGTTATCAAGCGACGTCATGACCATCGCACCGATAATCGCGCCGATAATTGTACCGGATCCTCCCATCAATGATGTTCCCCCGATGACGCAAGCGGCGATCGCATCAAGTTCGTACATTTGACCGGCTGAAATCGTTGCTGAAGATAAACGAGCTGTTAAGACGAGCGCAGCAATTGCTGAAAGTAATCCAGTAAAGACAAATAGCATCATCGTATGACGTTGAATGTTAATTCCAGACAAGCGAGCCGCTTCCGCATTGCCACCGATTGCATATACATGTCGCCCAAATGTCGTTTTTGTCGCAATAAATGAGAAAATAAGCGCTAATGCAATGACAAAAATAATAGGGAACGGGATTCCTTTATAACTATTCATCGTAAGAACAAAAGCTAAAATCAGTATACTAATAACAAACAGTTTGGCCATCTCGAGCGGCAATGGCGAAACAGTAAAACCGTATTGTTGCCGTGATTTACGCTTACGAAACGTAGAAACAAATAGAGAAACAATAGCGATTACCGCAAGTACAACACCGAACATGTTTGTAAAATATGCGCTTCCTAATGCAATGAATTTCGCATCGAAAATCGGAATGGTTGTTGACTTCGTAATTCCCATTAACGCCCCGCGGAAAATCATCATTCCACCTAACGTGACAATAAAGGCAGGAATGGCTCGATAAGCGACTAACCATCCTTGTACAAGGCCAACAAGGGCCCCTGCAATCAATGTACATACAATAACAACTGATGTTGGCATTCCCATCCAATTGCTTAAAATAGCGGCAATGCCCCCTGTAAAACCGACGATTGAACCGACGGAAAGGTCAATGTGCCCCGCAACAATAACAAGTACCATTCCGATTGCCAAAATTGCAGTAACTGACATTTGTGTAAATAAGTTAGATAAGTTTCGTGCACTTAAAAATGTTTCATTTAACATTCCGAAAAAAATCCAAATGGCAACGAGCGCACCGATCATTGTGTAGGCGCGAATATCTACTTTACCAAGTATATTTTTCTTTTTTTGCTGCTGTTCGATAACTGCTTTGACTTCCACGACTCATTCCCCTCCTGTCGCTGCCATCATAATATTTTCTTGTGTTGCTTCATCGTGCGATAACTCTTTCACGATTCGTCCTTCACGCATAACATAAATGCGATCGCTCATCCCTAAAATTTCTGGAAGCTCAGAAGAAATCATCATGATAGCAACGCCTTCTTCAGCTAATTTATTCATTAAATGATAAATTTCATATTTTGCCCCAACATCGATACCGCGTGTTGGTTCGTCTAATATTAAAAGCTTTGGCTTTGCCATTAGCCATTTTGCTAATACGACTTTTTGTTGATTCCCTCCGGATAATGTACCGACTGCTGTTTCTAACGAAGCCGTTTTCGTTTTAAGTTCATCGACGTATTTTTGGCTCCATTTCAATTCTTCGTTTTGATTAATAACTTGCCAACGGCTAATGTTTTTTAAACTTGCCAATGTCGTATTTGTTTTTACGTCCATTCCGAGTACAAGCCCCAACCGTTTCCGATCCTCTGTGACAAGGGCGATACCTGAGCGAATCGCATCTTGCACGGAACGAATGTGCATTTGTTTTCCTTCAATCCACACTTCCCCTTCTGCCTTCCCTTCGTATGCCCCAAATAAACTCATGGCCAATTCTGTCCGCCCAGCACCCATTAAACCAGCAATTCCGACAATTTCTCCGGCACGAATCGTCATACGAATATCGTCATTGACCTTCATCGGCTTTTCTTTATGCCAAACAGAATAGTTTTTTACTTCTAATACGACATGTCCTGGTGTTTTTTTGACATACGGATAACGCTCCGTCAACTCACGTCCAACCATGAGTGCAACAACTTCATCTTCATTCGTTTCCGCTCGCGAAAGCGTCGCAATCGACTTTCCATCGCGCAATACGGTAATTGAATCCGCAAGCCGAAACACTTCCGGCATTTTATGAGAAATGTAAATGCATGCAACGCCTTGTGCACGCAGTTGTTCTAAAATGCCCATTAAAATTTCAACTTCACTCTCTGTTAACGCAGCTGTAGGTTCATCTAAAATTAAAATGTTAGCTTGTTTTGCTAGCGCTTTCGCAATTTCAACTAACTGCTGTTGACCGATGCCGAGGGAATGAATTTTAGTTTGTGGAGAAATGGTTAATCCGACTTTCTTTAACCATTTTTCTGCTTCATAATACAATTGATCCCATTGAATGATGCCGAATTTGCGCGGCTCTCTCCCTAAAAAGATGTTTTCCCCAACCGTCATTTCTTTTACAAGCGCAAGCTCTTGATGAATGATCGCAATGCCGGCTTGTTCGGCATCAACGATATGCCGGAACGAAATAGGTTTACCATCAATGCGAATTTCACCTTCATATGTGCCAGCTGGATACAGTCCGCTTAACACTTTCATCAACGTTGATTTTCCTGCCCCATTTTCACCACAAAGCGCATGAATTTCTCCTTTCTTCACTTTGAAGCTGACGCGATCAAGCGCTTTCACACCGGGAAACTCTTTCGTAATATTTATCATTTCTAATGCATACATTCATTTCACTCCCGTTGTATCATGTTGAAAAGAAGGGTCTGGCAAAGCCAGCCCCTATTTTCATTGTTTTGGCCATTGATCTTTCGGTACGTTTTTAAACACATCCTCTAGTTTGTGATAGCCATCTTTAATGACTGTATCCAATACGTTCTCTTTCGTTACTGCAATCGGATCAAGCAATACAGATGGAACATCGATTTTGCCGTTTGATACAGTTTGATTCGTTTCGATTTTTTCACCTTTCGCTAACGCAACAGCCATTTCTGCTGCTTTCGTCGCAATAGCTTTAATTGGTTTATATACTGTCATCGTTTGTGTTCCTTCGACGATACGCTGAAGAGCAGCAAGATCAGCATCCTGCCCCGAAACAGGTACTTTGCCTGCTAATCCTTGTGCTGCTAACGCTTGAATGACGCCACCTGCTGTTCCGTCGTTCGCTGCAATAACCGCTTGAATATTATTTTTATTCGCTGTTAATGCGTTTTCCATATTTTTCAACGCTTCTTCTGGCTTCCAATCTTTCGAGAATTGATCGTAAACAATTTTAATATCGCCTTTCTCCTCAAGTGGCTTTAATACGTTCATCGCCCCTTGTCGGAATAAATGTGCGTTGTTATCTGTGTCTGCTCCACCAATATAAACATAATTTCCTTTTGGTGCTTTTTCTACAATTGCTTGTGCCTGCATTTCACCGACGCGTACATTATCAAATGAAACATAATAGTCAACATCAGCATTTTTAATTAAACGGTCGTACGCTATCACAGGAATACCCTCTTTGTGAGCCTTGTCAACAATTGGCGCTGACGCCTCAGCGTTGTGTGGGATAACAACGAGAACATCGACACCTTCAGAAATAAGCTGTTCTGCTTGGCTTAATTGCACTGCGTCATCTCCGTTTGCAGCTAATGTTTTCACTTCTGCTCCAAGTTCTTTCACTTTTGCTTCAAACAATTCCTTATCTCTCTGCCAACGCTCTTCTTTTAATGTGTCCATTGAAAGCCCTATCACAATTTTATCGCCGTCTTTTTTCGTCGATTCGCTTCCCCCTTCGTTTCCTGAAGATACAACACCGCATGCTGTTAATGCAGACGCTAACACAAATGTTGCCGCTCCTTTTGCGACATGTTTCCACCACTTCACACGTATTCCCCCTTGTTTTTCATATGATTTTACATATTCAGCGTAACATAGAAAAAAGAAAGCGTTTTCTTTGTTTCCTTCACTTATTTGTCGTATATTCGCACAATTTAAGCGCTTCCATTATAAAAAAAGAAATAAACTAGCATTTTTTTGTGATAAGACAAAAAAATGCGAGCGCTTTATGAACGCTCGCATACTTGTTGCCGATATTCGGTTGGTGTCATATTTGTCACTTTTTTAAACACACGGCTAAAATAGTTTGGGTCTTTATATCCTACGCGATAACATGCTTCTTTCACCGTTAATCCTTCGTCACGCATCAACTGCTTCGCTTTTTCAATACGTAAATTTGTTAAATAGTCAATAAACGTTTGTCCTGTTTCTTTTTTAAATAGTTTACTAAAATAGTACGGTGTCAAATGAACGTATTTTGCGACTTCTTCAAGCGTCACATCATAGCAATAGTTTTCATGCAAAAACAGTTCGACTTGCTCAATGACGCTGCCGTTTGTTTTTAAATCGATTTGTTCCACTTCATCCGTTATTGGAACATCGTCAATATGCATCACCCGGCTAAATGAAGATAAATAGCATACGGCTGTACGTGCTTCCTTGTATGAACGTTTCAGCCCATCAATGCTTGACTGCACCGTTCCAATTCCGATTTTTACCCGCTGCTTCAGTTCTTTCTCAAGGTGCTTTAGCAACGATTGAACGGACGAAATAACATGCTCATGTGGTTGACTTTCAATAAAAATGGCTATTTGCTTTTGACTAAGCGGACTGCATAAGCAACGGCGATGTTGTTTTACGCATTGTTTCACCGTTTCTTCCCACTTTCCACGCTCACATACATCATTTTTTTCTAATTCAATAACGATCGCGTACGCGCATTCAAATTCTATACCACTAAACGTATGTGCAGAGCATTCGTCCATTTTCCCCATCAATAACCATGTCCAAGCTGTTTCACTTAACATTTGCAGCTGAACAAGCTTTTCACGAGCCATTAATTGTTGTTCGCGCATCGCTTGTTCTTCCGTAACTTGATGTAACAACTTTTGTAATAGATCAATGATTTGCTGCTTTTTAGCTGGTTTTAGCACGTATTCGCTCACACCTAGAGAAATAGCTTCTTTCGCGTATGTAAAGTAATCGTATGCTGTTAAAATAACAACTTTTGCTTGCGCATCGATCTTTCGAATTTCAGCAATCGCCTCAAGCCCTTGAATACCTGGCATTTTTATATCCATAAAAATAATATGTGGACGATGGTTCTCTACTTGCTGAATCGCACTTCGACCGTGTTCAGCATGAAAAATCGTAAACGTATGTGGAAACGCTCGCTCAATCATCAGCTGCAATCCTTCCCGCTCTAGCGGCTCATCATCGGCAATGAGTAGCTTATACATCGCTTTCCCTCCTTGGCAGTCGCAAAATAATGGCTGTTCCTTCATTCGGTGCACTTTGCATATCCAGTATTTTCTCTACTCCATAAAAAAGTTGGAGACGTCGTAGCACATTTTCTAATCCAAGTCCTGTTGAATGGCCTGTTTTTGTTAATGAATACGAGGCATTCATAATTGCTTTTTGTACATCATACGGCATTCCTACACCATTGTCTGCTATCGTCACTTGAATACAATTTCTTTTTTGTTCGATGACTAATTGAATTTTCGCCCCTTCTTCCATTCCTTCAATTCCATGAATAAAAGCATTTTCGATGAGCGGTTGCAACGTTAAGCATGGAATCGGCTGCTCCAAACACGATTCATCTACTTCGAGCTGAAAAGCGACACGATCGCGAAACCTGGCTTTTTGAATCGCAAAATATTCTTTCGCATGCTCTACTTCTTCACGCAACGTAACAGGTTGATCTAACTTCCTCAAGTTATATCTCAACAAATTAGATGTCGAAATAGTGAGTTCGCTCGTTTGCTCTGCTCCTTCAATATAAGCTAGCTTTGAAATGACATTTAGTGTATTAAATAGAAAATGAGGATTAATTTGACTTTGAAGCGCTTTTAACTCGAATTCACGCACAAGTTTTTCTTTTTCTAATATTTCCATATTTTTCGATATTAATATACGTAAGTTTTCGATCATATGTTGAAATGTTTTACCGAGCAAGCCGATTTCATCATGCCCATGAAAGCGAGGAATACGCGCGTCTAGTTGACCAGCTGATATTTTTTTCGCTGCATGAACGAGATGATGGATTGGAATGACAATTGTCCGTGATAACCATATGGCAAATACAATACTTAAAATCGTTGTTAAAATAAATAATGTCCCCCCTAGCTCATTCATTTTTGCTATATGTCGCAACATTTTTTTGTATACCGGCTGATATAAACTAAGCTCGATATCAACGAGCGCTTGACTATCTTCTCTAATAAATGATGCAACTTTTTCAATCTCGTTATATTGATCGGCATATCCTGTAAATTGCTGCTTTGTTAGTTTATGAATAATAGATTGTTCTAAATCAAGAAAGACATAAATCATATTTTTATAATTTTCCAAGGTGAAAGCATTATTGCCTTCTAGTTGTCTTTCTTTTAATTCAAGGCTTAGCTTTTCTAATTGTATTTTATGTTCGATCAGCTGTTTGTAATTATATTCATCTTGATGAATTAGATAGCTACTTAAAAAGCGGACATTTTCTTGCGTCTCAAGCGAAATTTGTTTATATAAAAAAATACGTTGCATCATAACATCATAGCTTTCTTGTACTTTTTTTCCGCTTTGAAAAATGAAAAATGCGATGCAATTTAGTAAAAGAACGAGAAGCGGAATAAAAACAAACAATTTCGTCCGAATTTTCATTTGTTTCTCCCCTGCTGAGCGTTTTGACGATCAATGACTTCAATCGAAGTAAAATGTTCTTTATGAATTTGTTTCCCTGAGAGATGGTCGACCATCAATTTCACGGCTGAATAACCCATATCGTAAGGTTTTTGAACGACCGTCGCGACAATATCTCCATTTTTAATTGCTTCGATCGTTTCTTCTACATCGTCAAAACCGAATATTTGAATATCATTTCGATGTAAATTTTTCGTAGCCATTCGAATGCCGATCGCATCTAGCGCGCTTGTACCAACCATGATTGAAATATTAGGATGTTTCCGCAACATTTGTTCGGCTTGAATGGAAGCTTGAATGCGCGAAATGCTTGATGATGCAACTGAAACGACTTTCAGCCGCGGATGTTGGTGAATAACAGATAAAAATCCTTGCAAACGTAAACGTTGATTTTCGGACGTATCCGTCCCGATTATAACCCCGATGAACCGCTCTCCTTCAATTCGGGAAACAACAGCCTGTCCGAGCAATTGCCCTGCTTCAAAATTGTTTGTTCCAACGTAGGCGATGCGACGGCTTTTTGGAGCGTCAGCATCGATGGTGATCACAGGTATATTCCGTGAGATAGCTTTATCAATGAGCGGTGTAAACGCTTCGTCTTTTAAGTTTTGAACAATAATCCCATCAACGCGAGATGCAATTGCTTTTTCAAGCAATTTTACTTGTTCGTCAATGCTTGTTCGAAGCGGACCGATATATTCGATGTTTACACCGTATAACTTTCCCGCTTCTTTTGCCCCTTGCTCAATTTTACGCCAATATGGGTTATCAAATACTTGAGATATTAAAATGACATGCGGAAGATGAGATGCTGCTTTTTGCTCATGTTGTAGTTTGGCTACTGTTTTTTCAAGCTGTTTTGTTACTGTAATAAAGTGAAAAAAAGCATACAAAAACAGAACAAACAGTATCATAAGGCTTATCGTCCATTTTTTTTGTGTCATCGTCGTCACCTAATTTTACTATAATCTGTTTTGATAACGTTTACAATTATTTTGAAAGCGACAGATTTCCTGCCGCCTTACTACACGATAAATCGTTTCGTCGTTTCTTTCATTCTTTCCGCGATTTCGTACAATCGTTGAGCTGTTGAGGCTACTTCTTGAGCCGATGCCGTTAATTCTTCTGACGAAGCCGTTACTTCCTCTGTCGCTGCTGAATTTTCTTCAGCTACCGCGCTAATTTGTTCGATGCGCGCGACCACTTTATCTTTCTCTCTCACAATTTCATCCATTGCCTGCTCAGTAGAAGTAAGCAACGGGGCAATGTGGCTAATTGATGTTAAAATGTCAGCAAACGAACGAACAGTCTTCTCAACGGCATTGGCTTGGTCTTTAATAAAATGCTCTACTTCAGTCGATGTATGAATCACGTCATCTGTGTTTTTGCTAATTGATGTAATAAGTTGAACAATATCCTCTGTAAATGATTTGGACTGTTCAGCTAACTTGCGCACTTCATCTGCCACAACGGCAAACCCTTTCCCTGCCTCCCCTGCACGTGCTGCTTCAATTGCCGCATTTAGGGCTAATAGGTTCGTTTGATCAGAAATGGTAGAAATCATTTCTGTAATTCCACTAATTTTTTGGACAGATGCCGTTAATGTTTGGACATGATTTGTTACGGTTTCAAACGCTCGTTTAATTTGTTCGATTGTGGAAATTAGCACATCCATTTCATGTTTACCGACATCTGCTCGTTTCGACGTACGAATCGCTTCTTGCTTCACATTCCCAAGCTCTACATATACACGTTCGACTTTTTCCGTTAAGTAAGAAAGTGAATGTGTCATATCGGCTAAATCGCTTGCTTGAGCTGCCGCCCCTTGCGATACTTGTTCCATTGTTGCTGCTACTTCTTCCGTAGATGCAGACATTTGCTGGGAAGTGGCAGAAAGTGCACTTGATTGTTGATCAATCGCATCCGCTTGCATTTGGATATGAAGGGCCATGTCCCGAAGCGCCTGCTTTGTTTCATCAAGTGCACGTGCCATTTCACCAAACTCATCTTTCGAATGAAGAAGTGTTTCCGGCAACTGCTTACTAAAATCGCCACTAGCTATTTGTTGGAGATGTTGTTTTGCAATATGTAACGGCTTCATAATCCGAACGGAAATAAATAAGTGATATGCAACTACACCTATAATGATAAATAATATAGAAATGACAATGACTTTTACAATTACACTATTAATCTCCTGGTTAACAACGTGTTTCGGCATGCCAACAAAAAACATACCGATTACTTCACCGCCGTTGTTTTTAATTGGCAAATAGCTTGTTACATATGATTCTCCAAGGACATTCGCCTCACCTATGTAATCATTTCCTTTTTCAATAACTTCATGTACAACTTTTGGATCTGCCTTTGTTCCTACTTGCCTTTCACCATCTTTTACAATTGTTGTTGTAACACGTTCATCGTTCAAAAAAATAGTACTATCTGCATTAACAACTTCCTTGACATAGTCGATCACAGATTCGTTCCCGTTAATTTTTATGTCTCCTTTATATAGCGCACCGTCTTTGATTTGCCATCCCCCATCAAATTTCGCATCAATGAGCTTCAAAGCCAGTTGGGCGTTTGTCGTTATGACCTTGTTGGCGATTAATGATTGAAATTGAACATAAATAATCCCATTTACAAGTCCAACTAATAAAAAGACAGTAAGAATGTATACAGTAACAATTTTCCCACGTGTTTTCATCATTGTTCCCTCCATTTTTGTGAATTAATGAGCAACACTATTTTATCAAATGAAGAAAAATAAACATCTATTTTTTTATGACGGGGAAGCCACTTTTCTTTTTCCTAAAACAAGGACAGTCGCAATGATCAAGATGCTTCCAAGCGTTTGAAAAAAGCCGAACGATACGTGTAAAAACAGCACTGAGGCAACAATAGCTGACAAAGGCTCTACACTAGATAAAATGCTCGATTCTGTCGGAGATAAATGCCGAATGCTCTCAATAAACAGTAAAAAAGCCAACAATGTGCCACATATGACAATAAAAGAAATAACAATCATCGTTTGAAAATCAAGTGTTACAAACGGAGCAAAGAGCGAATCGACAGCTGGGATGATAGTCACTCCTCCGATCGTCATTGCCCAGCCAACAATGATAAGGGAATCCCACTTTTTTAATAATTTAGCTGAACAAATGGTATAAAATGCGAGAAGTAATCCAGATACCATTCCCCAAAAAAACGAAAGAAAAGATATGTTTAACTCCCCTAATTTTCCATTTGTTAATAATAGAAACGTGCCGCAAATAGCTAAAATAAGCGCACTCCAAACGGGGACGGACGGTCGTTTTCGGTCACGTATAAAAAAATATAAGACAATATAAATAGGCGCTAAATATTGCAGTAACGTTGCAGCAGCCGCATTACCATATGCGATGGAAAGAAAATATGTATATTGTACACCGAGCATTCCTACTAGACTAAATAAAATGAGCAACATCCAACTACTCCGATCACGCCAAATATGAAACAACGGAACACCTCGAAACGATGCAAAAGCTAATAGACAAAGCCCTGAGATCATCATCCTCACACAAACAAGCCATTCTGTCCCTACATGTTTTTGTTGGAACACCCATTGTGCCGCTGTTCCTGACAGTCCCCACATCGTTGCCGCGACAATG